>ULNQ01035399.1_pt1 | contig 12115 bp, 10 predicted proteins | sample 1951951 | NCBI WGS metagenome assembly ULNQ01 (sample SAMEA4835580, study PRJEB28245) | human gut metagenome | biome: gut microbiome; material: fecal sample | place: Denmark | collected 2008
AAAAGCGGGCGTTCCTTTCGGCTTTTATAGCCGGACTGCTCGTTCATATCTACAAGTTCTCAAACACGCTGCCGAACAGCGATTCGCTTTATAACTTTTACGACCCGCAAAACATAGTGGCGTCGGGGCGGTGGTTCCTCTCCGTCGCCTGCGCGCCGAGCAGCTTTTTCGACCTGGTGCGGGTGTTCATAACGGATTTGAATAAACACATGAAAAGCAAGCCGTAACACACATATTCGGCACTCAAACCGCATATTTTCGTTCCTTCAAACAAAAAAGGGAGGAATTTATCATGAAAAACGAAATCACTTACACCGAAATCAACGGCATCAACTATCCGAACCTCACATTGCCGGAGCAACCGAAAGTCAATATCGGCAAATACGGACAGATGAGGCTCGACTATCTCAAAAAGCACCGCAGAGGCACATACACCACCCTACTGACCAAAGGAAGATTATTGGCACACCTGTCGGCCATAGATCAAGAAGCACACTCGCAAGTTGAATATCTGACTGCAGAACTTGCCAAGAAGCGCAGAATTGATGAAAACCTCAAAGCAACCAATCCACTCATGTGGGTGCAAGAAATGAATAACTGTAAAGCATCTGCTGAGGAAGTTGTGCTTCGGGAGATAGTGTATCAATGACGAGCATTATTAAAGAACTTTGGTACGGAAATATCTGCCCGCAAGAGGACTGTATATTAGATAAGCCGGAGTTTAAGTAACTACTCTGCTATATGGCGCACCATCAAGCCGACCTTAAAGCGACCTTGACTGATAAGTAAAAGGATGTTTTTGACAAGCTAATAGATAACCGAATTGAGCTTAAGTGCCTTGCGGAAGCGGCGTTGTTTGAGTACGGTTCAAACTCGGCGCAAAGATGATGTTTGAAATCTTGGCGAAATAAAACAATTGATAGAGTAACCCCCCAGTATGCCATTCAGTGACATACTGTGGGGGATATTTTATTTGTCTAATAATAAAATATATTATCTAATTAATAGATATTATGTTGACAAACTGCTTTTGATATGGTATAATGTATTTTGTAATAATATACACAATGAAAGGTGCTATTATGGCTGTGAGCTACAAAAAATTATGGAAACTTCTGATTGACAAAGATATGAATAAGACGGAGTTGCGGACTGCTACCGGTATTACTACCACCGCTCTTGCAAAGCTTGGAAGAAACGAGAATGTCAATACAGAGGTTCTTGTGAAAATATGTAAAGCGTTAGAATGTAACATTGAAGATATAATGGAAGTAGTAGAGGAGGATTAGTAATTATGTTCGATAAGAAATCGTTATCCGAAACTGATATCAGAACAAAATATATTACTCCCGCCATTGTTAATGCGGGATGGAATCCTATTTCTCAAATGCGGGAAGAATATGCAGTTACAAAAGGAAGAATCATTGCAAGAGGAAAAACCTGCAAGCGTGAAGCTCCTTTGAAGGCTGACTATGTCCTCTTTTACAAACCCAATAAGCCTATTGCCATTGTTGAAGCAAAGGACAACAAGCACACTATGGCTGACGGTATGCAGCAAGCTTTACAATATGCATCAATGATGAATGTTCCGTTTGTTTTTTCTTCAAACGGTGATGGATTTGTATTTCACAACAAGTATGTCACCGAGGGAGATGTCGAGGTAACACTCTCGTTAGACGAATTTCCATCTCCAGAAACATTGTGGGAAATGTATCATGAAAAAAATCACATTAACCCTTCCCAAGATAAAGTGATTGACGAACCGTATTATTCTGATAATCCCGACAAGCAACCTCGTTATTATCAGATGAATGCCATAAACGAAACAGTAGAAACAATTGCCAAGGGTCAAGATCGTATCTTACTTGTTATGGCTACAGGAACAGGTAAAACATATACTGCGTTCCAAATTATTTGGCGTTTATGGAAAGCGGGCATCAAAAAGCGTATTCTGTTCCTTGCGGACAGAACTGCGTTGATTTCACAGACATTTACAAACGACTTTGCTCCGTTTAAGGATAAAATGACCTGGGTCACAAAGCAGAATTTCGATACTGCTCATGAAATATATCTCGCTCTATATCAAGGCTTAACAGGTGAAGACGAAGATGCCAACAGTCTGTTCAAACAGTTCAGTCCCGGATTCTTTGACCTAATTGTAGTTGACGAATGCCATAGAGGCAGCGCGAAAGCAGACAGTCAATGGAGAGAGGTGTTGGAGTATTTCAGTTCTGCAACTCAAATCGGCCTTACGGCAACTCCCAAAGAAACCAACTCTGTATCTAATATTGATTACTTTGGCGATCCCATATATACATATTCGTTGAAGCAAGGTATAGACGACGGCTTTCTTGCACCTTATCGCGTTATTCGTGTGTTCTTTGATAAAGACATTGAAGGCTTCGTTCCTTACGACGGTCAACTTGACGATAATGGTGAGGTTATTGATAACCGAGTTTATAATACAACGGATTTTGATAAAAACATCGTTCTTGCTAAGCGCACAAAACTCGTTGCAAAAACAGTATCTGACTATCTAAAAAAGCATAACTGCCGTATGGATAAGACAATATTCTTCTGCGTTGACCAAGAACATGCAGACCGTATGCGACAAGCACTTGTGAATGAAAATGCCGATATGTGCGCTATTGACGATAAATATGTAATGCGCATTACCGCAAATGACGAAGCGGGCGTTAAACAACTTGATAACTTTCGTAACGTTGAAAAAGATTACCCGGTGCTTGTAACGACCTCAAAACTTCTTTCTACCGGTGTTGATGTCCAAACTGTTAAATATATCGTTTTGGATTCCAATATTCGCTCAATGACAGAGTTTAAGCAGATTATTGGTAGGGGTACACGAGTTCGTGAGGATTTGGGTAAACTGTATTTCACGATATTTGACTTCCGCGATGTTACCCGCTTGTTCCACGACCCTGACTTTGATGGACCAATCGAACAGCAAGATGATTTTCAACCGAACAAGCCCGGCCCCGGCCCTGACGGGCCGTCCAAGGTTCCACCGCAGCCAAGCGATAAAAAAACTAAATATTTGCTCGGAGGCACTAAAGTTTCTGTTGCACAAAAACATATTCAGTATCTTGACAAAGATGGTAATTTGATTACCGAAAGTCTTATTGACTATACCAAGCGTAACGTCCGCAATCAATATGCATCTATGGATGAATTCTTAAATGCGTGGAGTGATGCCGAGCGTAAGCAGACCATTGTTGAGGAACTCGAAAAGCGCGGTGTATTCTTTGACGATCTTTGTGACGAGGTGGGTAAAGACCTTGATCCCTTTGATATGATACTTCATATCGTATTCGATCAGCCACCGCTGACAAGGAAAGAACGCGCAGAGAATGTTCGCAAACGCAATTACTTCACTAAATACGGCAAGCAAGCGGCAGAGATTTTGGACGCACTTTTGACAAAGTATGCGGATAGCGGCCTTACCGATCTTGAGAATGTTGACGTGCTCAAAGTCGATCCTATCAAACAATATGGAACGCAGGTATATATCGTTAATACGATTTTCGGCGGTATTGCAAAATTCCGCGAAGCAATAAAAGAATTGGAAGCGGCAATTTATGCTGCGTAAGGAGTAAACACTATGGCAATGTCCACTATGATAAAATCACTGGAAGACATTATGCGTAAGGACGCAGGTTTGAACGGTGATGCGCAGTATATTGAACAAATTACCTGGCTGCTGTTCTTAAAGGCATTTGACGCCAAAGAAATGGAATGGGAGTTTCGTCCAGACTATAAGGGTGTAATTCCCCACGGCTACCGTTGGAGAGATTGGGCGGCGGACAAAGAAGGTGTCACCGGTGACGCTTTAATCAAGTTTATCGATGAACTTTTTGACAAACTCAAAAAATTGGATACGTCCGACGGTGATATGCGCAAATTTGTTGTTCGCAATGTATTTGAGGACATCAACAACTACATGAAATCGGGCATCTATCTCCGTCAGCTTGTTAACCGTATCAACGAGAAAGTTGACTTTATTGATGCAACGCAAAAGCATACTTTTAACGAGCTTTACGAAGGTATGCTCAAGGATTTGCAGAGCGCAGGTCGTGCAGGAGAGTTCTATACACCCCGCCCTGTAACCAACTTTATTGTGGAAAAAGTGGATCCGAAACTCGGTGAAAATGTTCTTGACCCTGCTTGCGGCACCGGCGGATTCCTTACAAGTACCATTGCACATATCGGCAGCGCAAAAACAGTTGAAGAATTTGAAACTCTGCAAACATCTATCAACGGTTGGGAGAAAAAGCCGCTTCCGTATCTGCTTGCTATGACCAATTTGATTCTGCATGATATTGAAATTCCAAGGATAAAACATATCAATTCGCTCAACCGTCCTCTTTCCGATTATACCGCAAAAGATCGTGTAGATGTGATCGTGGCAAATCCTCCTTTCGGCGGAGCGGAAGACGCGGCAGTAAAGCAGAATTTCCCGAGCGAATTTCAGACAAGTGAAACTGCCGACCTTTTTATGGCACTGATCATGAATCTGCTGAAAGACGGCGGCAGAGCCGGTGTTGTTCTGCCCGACGGATTTATGTTCGGAGACGGTGTAAAAAACACGATCAAAGAGAAGCTTTTGAAGGAATACGGATTACATACGATTATCCGTTTGCCGCAGGTGTTCAAACCGTATGCGAGCGTCAATACCAATCTTTTGTTCTTCAAAAAAGGTGTTGTCAGTCGTGGCGTATGGTTCTATCGTCTTGACTATCCGGAAGGCGTTAAGAGCTTCTCCAAGACTAAGCCGATGCAGGACAAGCATTTTGATCCCGTTCGTGAATGGTGGGAAAACAAAGAAGCCATTGTAGTCGATGGCTTTGACAAGGCACGCTTCTATACACCCGAAGAATTAGAGACACTGAATTACGATTTTGATAAATGCTGTCCGTTTCCTCATGTGGAAGAAGAAATTCTTGAACCGAAGGACTTGATTGCCCGATACGAAGCGGAACGCACCGAACTGAATGCCTCTATTGATTGTATCTTGGCAAGCATCAACGCAAAATTGGAGGAGAATAAATGACGGCACAAGAATTAAAAAACTCCATTTTGCAGTTGGCGGTTCAAGGGAAACTTGTGCCACAATGTAAAGAGGATGAACCGGCATCGGAATTGTTGAAGCGAATACGTGCCGATAAAGAAAAAGTCGAAAAAAAAGAAAAGCCGTTGCCCGAAATAACAGAAGATGAAATTCCGTTTGAAATTCCAGAGAATTGGGAATGGGTGAGGCTCGGTGAAATTGGATCATTATTAAGTGGTTATGCATTCAAGAGTACTGAATATGAAAAAAGTGGCGTTCAAGTAGTTAGAATTAGTGATTTGGCGGATGATACTGTTAGCACAAAAGACGCCGTATATTACTCTAAAAAAGATGAATTAAATCAATATCTTGTTGTAAAGAACAGTTTTTTAATATGTTTGACTGGCAGCATTGGAAAAATGGCATGGGTACAAGATAATATTCCTCGTTATCTAAATCAAAGAGTAGGAATGTATATTTCTTATGATGTATCAATTACTCCTTATCTTTGGTTATTCCTTCATTCTCCTTATGTAATTAACCAATGGACTGCATCTAAAACATCAACCAATGGAAATATTAAAAACTCAAACGTTACTGAAGCATTGTGCCCCATCCCTCCTCTTGCAGAACAAGAGCGAATTGTGGCAAAAATCGAAAAATTGATGCCTTTGGTTGAGGAATACGGCAAGGCAGAAGAACAGTTAACCAAATTGAATGCCGAATTTCCGGACAAGCTCCGTAAATCCATTTTGCAACAAGCCGTTCAAGGCAAGCTTACCGAACGTGATCCTGCCGATGAACCCGCTTCTGAACTGATCAAACGCATTAAGACGGAAAAAGAAGCTCTCATGAAATCCAGCAAAATCAAAAAAGAAAAGCCTCTGCCGGAAATTACAGAGGACGAAAAGCCTTTCGATATTCCGGATACTTGGGAGTGGGTAAGATTATCTGATATTTGCAATATATCAGACGGCACACATCAAACTCCGACTTATGTTGAACATGGTATCCCATTTATTTCGGCACAAAATGTAAAACCATATCGTTTTCTTCCCGAAAATCATAGGGATGTATCGTATGAGAATTACTTAGAATACAACAAAAACATATCCCCTGAAAAAGGAGATATTCTGATGGCTCGTGTTGGAGCCGGGATAGGAGAAGCAGCAATAATTGATCAGGATTTCGAGTTTTCTATCTATGTAAGTTTGACATTAATTAAATGCTATTCAAAAGAATTTGATATGATGTATCTTCTTCATGTGTTAAATTCTCCTATCGGTAGGAAACTTGCAGAAAAGAAGACATTGGGTAAAGGTGCATCACAAGGTAATTTGAATTTGATATTTATTAGAGAATTTGTATTGCCTATCCCACCACTCGCTGAACAAAAACGAATTGTCAAACGCGTTGAAGAACTTCTCGCCTTGTGCGATGAATTGAAATGACGACATTTAAAAGAAAGGAGTATGAAAGATGACTAACGAAAAAGCTGGTGGATATATTTCGCAACTCAAGTTTAACAATGGAGAGACGCTTGATATATCTGCGAACGATATTGTGGTTTTCGTCGGTCCTAATAACGCAGGAAAGAGCCAGTCTTTGAAAGATATATATATGCTTTCCGAGAAAAAAGTTCCAACTGTTGTTGTATCCGAGATATTAATCGAAAAATCAGCAAAATCTTTATCCACTGTGTTGTCAGAGGTATCCCAAGGTAGAAATCAAGGACGATATACAACATATAACGTGCTTGGACACGATATGAACATTTGGGATAATACTGATACAAATTTTTCGAGGGAAAAGTATTTTGGAGATTTTCGTGATTTATTCGTTGCGAACTTAGATACAGCTGCTCGTTTGACTATTTGTCGACCACCACAAAACATACGGCGAAATGATTTCAAACAGCATCCAATTCATTATGCCGCATTTGATGGTAGATATAGGAAATGGCTATCTGAAAGTTTCAAGAAAGCCTTTGGTGTTGAAATAACTCCTAACACTCAATATGGTTCTGCTATTCCGCTTTGTATAGGTGAGCCTGTTCAGCTGAAGGGTGAATATGAAGATGAGCAATCTCGTCAAGAGGAATATGCAAAGATTCTTGAAACATATAAACAAGTTCAAAATCAAGGCGACGGTATCAAGAGTTTTACGGGTATTCTGTTATACTTGATGTTGGACTATTATCGGACATACTTAATCGATGAACCCGAATCTTTCTTGCATCCACCACAGGCGAGAATTATGGGGCAAATTATAGGACAAACTCTTTCCGATCAGCAACAAGCATTTATTTCCACTCATAGTGAGGAAATAATAAAAGGATTGTTGGAAGTTTGCCCTGAGAGAATCAAGATTGTTAGAATTACGCGTGAAGAAGATAATAATAAATTCTCGATTCTCAATAATGCAGAGTTCAAACAGGTGTGGAACGATCCACTTTTGAAATATTCTAATATTATGGCGAGCCTTTTTCATAAGTCGGTGGTTCTTTGTGAAAGCGATTCCGATTGTAAGATGTATTCTATAATCGAGAGTCATATAAAGCAGAAACAACAGAAATATTCTGAAACCTTGTTTATTCATTGTGGCGGTAAACACCGTATGGCAAAGATAATCACGGCTCTTCGTTCTTTGAATATTGAGGTAAAGTTGATTGCTGATATCGACGTGTTAAATGATGAAACCGTATTCAAGGGTATTGTTGGGTCTTTTGGAATAGATTACGCTACAATGCGAGAGGACTATAACAACATTGTTTCTAATCTTCATAGCCCTAAAGAAAAGGTGAATAGGAATTCAGCAAAAGCCACTATAAATCAAATATTAGATGGATCTAAAGCTACGGATTTAAGTAAGGGGGAAATTGGTGAGATAGAGGAAGCTGTTTCAACGATTTCAAAATGGAAGGTAATAAAGACCTCGGGGAGCTCTGCGATTCCCGCAGGAAACGCAACTGCATCATTTAGGAAGATTAATCAACTGTTGAAAGATAATGGTGTGTTTATTGTTCCTGTTGGAGAGTTGGAGTGCTTTATTAAAGAGGTCGGTGGACACGGACCAGATTGGGCAAATGCGGTTCTTGAAAAATATCCAGATTTGGACAATGAGGTATATAAGAGCATTACAGAATTTGTTAGCGCTATGAATCTATAAAAGGAGAGGCAGAATGAAAATCAAAATCCCAAGATTATCGACATCGAATGCAATATCATTTTGCCAGTCCTTACCTCTAAGCGAAACCGCAGATATATATTATTTTGATGTTTCCGAGGTTAATAATTACGAGCCCTTACCGATGCTTTTAACGGCTGCTGCAATCAGACAATTCTGTGAGCAAAGAAAGTTGATGCCATGGGATATTCAATTGCTTTACGAAGATAATTCGGATTATACCTATGCTTGTCACATGGGTTATTTCCAGGCAGCCGGATTTCATCAAGGAAAAGCACCCGGCGAAGCTACGGGGAGTTCTTCCTATATTCCCTTGACAAGAATAAATGTGCACGAATTACAAGCAAAGGCTGTTACAGAGGGAAATTTCGGAGAGCAAGGAGATATAATTGAGAACGAAGCAAAACGTCTTGCAGTTGTTCTGTCACAAGGCAAGATAGAGCTTAGGAAATTACTCCAATACCTTATTCGTGAAGCTATGAGAAACATTCCCGAGCATGCAGGCACGAACGACATATGGATATGCGGACAGTATTGGCACAATCGGAATATAGCGGAGATAGCAATTCTGGATGAAGGCATAGGCGTTTTTGGAAGTCTCAAGCAAAATCCTGTTCATCGTAAATATGTCACCTCTAACGAGGAGGCCTTGCGTTGGGCGATTCAACCCGGTGTATCCGTTGCCTTCAATCCTGCACTTGGACAACGCAGTAACGATGTTTGGGCAAATTCCGGTTATGGTCTATATATGATCAGTGAAATATGCCGAAAAACAAACGGCTGGTTTACTTTTGTGAGCGGAGAAGAATGTTTGAGAGCATATCCAAATAATATCAGCATTTGCAAAACCAATTTTAATGGAACTGCTTTGGGAATTAGAATAAGAACATCGAATATTACAGATTGCCAAAGAATTATTGACACGGTACGCAAAGACGGCGAAGCAAAAGCAAAGGAAATTAAGTACGCATTTAAAGAAGCATCTGAACCTTCAAAGGGACTATTTTTATATTGATTTATCTAAGATAGCAATGAAAACGGATAGACAAATAATAAATGGTTTTAGGTTCACCTAACTTTCCAACCGATTTTTGGTGACGAAAATCTATGCTTGCTATTAATGATAAACGTCAAAATGTGCTGAAAATTTGCATTGTGATTTAACAAAACATACGAAAGGAGCCAACCATGCCGATCACCGACGAAGAATTAAAAGCCATATTCCGTGCCCACGACTACACGACCTATGTGCCGAAGTTCGATGCACGCACGGCGACGGTGGAAGAAAACAAGGTACATAGTCGAGCAAAAGATCTTTTCTACAAGTCCTGGTGTGGTCAGCTTGTCAGCATGGGCGGCAAGGCGAGCCTGAAGAATTTCTCTAAAGATTACCCCGTCAAACTCCTCGAACAGACCGATGAAAACATCATTGCCGAGCAGGTTGTTGGAGTCTTGAATGATGAAAGCAAGCTGCAATCTGTGTTCGAAGTCTTCTTCACCTCAATGAAAAAGCCGCTTGAGGATGCACTGTCTGCACAAGCCGCTTCGCTCGAAAAATCGCTTGAAGAACTGACCGATGACGAGATCATGCAGGCGGTGGACAAAGTCGCAGACAGTCTCATGAACCTCATGATCGGCAAGATGATGGTATCGCAGAGTGTGCCGGAAATCATGCAAATTACCAAAAAGCACGGCGCACAAGAGGACTTCAATCCGAGCGTAAAGGACAACCATGACCGCATAGATTTTGAACGGAAATGGGATCACAGCCGAACAAAACTCGGCAAGATGCTCTCCTTTGATGAGCTTGATCCCGACGACGAATCACTCGCCTATTGGGACGATGAGCCGATAGATGACGAGGCGGCGTTTGTCGATTTGACACAGCGTTTTCTCGCTTCTCTTGATGACGAAATCGACCGAGATATTGTCCTGTTCAAACTCAAAGGCAAGACGCAAAGCGAGATTGCGGAAACACTCGGCTTCTCTCAAAGTGCGATTGCCAAACGGCTTAAGAAGATAAAAGCCAAGTTTTACTCTATATAAGGACACAGCCTTTATAATAAAAAATATTTGGATTCTCTCCAACAAAATAGCCGCGGTTGCTACTATTATAGTGAAGGCAAAAGAACCGCGGCTTTTGTATCATAATAAACCGAAAGGCAGGTGAGATAATGGATAACGAGAATATCGTTCTTAAATATGCAAAGAAAATATTTGGTTTTGCATATGCAAAAACCCATAATTCATACGATGCAGAGGATTTGTCGCAAGAAATATTGCTGCAGATTTTGAATAAGAAGACGGATTTCAGCGATGTTGAAAATATGGATGCTTATATTTACCGTATTTGTTGTTATACATGGTCGAATTATCTTCGCAAAAATAAGCCGGAATGGAATATGATAAATTGCTCAGAAGAAATCATATCATCTATTCCTTCTGATGAGAATATTGAACAAGACCTCATAGACCGTAATTTATTTGATAAATTGCGTCAAGAAATTATGTATCTCAGTCGGACACGGCGTGATATAACAATCATGTACTATTATGAAAACAAAAGCGGAGATGAAATTGCAAAAATTCTCGGTATTCCATCATCCACCGTTCGCTAGCATATGAGCGAAACAAAGACGATATTAAAGGAGAGAATAGAAATGACTGACACCAATATGATTTATAAACCCGTTCGATTGAATGTCGGAATCAACGGTCAAGGGGATTGTCGTGATATGAACGGACTTACAAGTGACCTTATCATGCAAAATATCTGTGTTATCTGCCGTGAGAATCCTCTTTCAATAGAGGAAATTGCAAGAACCTTGGGAATATCTACATTCTACCTCGATGAAAAAATCGAAAAATTGCTTTATATGGATTTTATTCGACAAGTAGGAAGTAATAAATACCAAACGAACTTTTTTATCGAAGATGCAGAGTATCAGCTTGCAAATCTGAAGTTTTCATACGAAAATGTAATGAGCATTGCATTGCCATTATACAATATCGCAAAGTCAATTCTCCCGGGTTACAGAGCATCGGGATTGCTTGAAGGCGAGTTTTCAGATAATTCTCTTATGTATTCATTATTGATGCAACTTGCTCTTGATTGTTATAACGATATAGAAGCAAGAGCTGATAAAATAACGGGACTTTCGTGGACTTATCCTCGACGTAAAGACGGCTCAAGGTACTTTGTTGCCGCCGATATAAGATGGAGATCGAAGCTTGACGAATATGTTTCTGATGAGGATTTCAAAAAATTCTGCTGTAATGGGGGAGGAAACGGCGTGTCCACCGTTGACATCGTAACAGCACATTCCTTGCAGTACTATATGAAGATATTCGGCGGATGGCGTGACTTTGAGAGTGATGATCTGAAAAAGCTTACGAGAGTATATTGGATCATCAAAAATAACGAAGCGCCGAATGATTTTGATAAAGAAATCATAGCACATCTGTGTGAATTAGGATATGTGCGTGTTGAAAATGGAAAACCGATGATACTTGTACCAATTATTCGGCGTGGAGCCCAATTGGAAAATCTGAAGAAACAATTAGAAACCCAATTTGATGAATTAGGTAGTAAGCTTGAGGCTGAAAAGAACAACTATGTAGAACTCGTTGTCAAGCAACGCAGGTCGATTGAAAAATTACTTCCTCACTACCTTGATAAAAATGAAAAGAACTTTCATATTTCAACTTGTTGCGGATTCACGGTCTACCATGTGATCTATATGCTTTTGAAAAACGGATATCTCAAAATGCCTTCCGAGGACGAAAAAAAGAGTATTTGTACTTTAGTCTATATCAAATAACCGATTGCCCTTGCCTTACGGCAGGGGGAAATTTTTTTTAAAA
>ULNQ01004219.1_pt1 | contig 12112 bp, 8 predicted proteins | sample 1951951 | NCBI WGS metagenome assembly ULNQ01 (sample SAMEA4835580, study PRJEB28245) | human gut metagenome | biome: gut microbiome; material: fecal sample | place: Denmark | collected 2008
ATCCAGTCCGCAGCGCAGGTCGAACGAATATTCCCTTCCGTCGTGGCCGGGGTTCCTCAGGGCAGTCACTATCACCTGATTCTTGCCGGCTCCGCCGCTGGTCGGAGTCACCGAACTCCAGGTATAGTGGTTCGTGTTAGGAACCGCCACCCTCCATTCATTGTCAGCAGTGAACTCAACCGTGTAGGTGCCTCCGGCAGACGTGAACACCGGATTCATGGCCTCTCCGGAAATGGTGATGGTCCCGGAGTCGTTCGAATCATCTTTGCAGGCGGCTAAGGACAGAGCCATCGCCGCTGCCAGCATTATTATGGATATTCTTTTCATTTTTAGCGTTTTTGTTATTTTTTCACAGTTTTCAGATAGTCATCGAATCCCTTTTTGAAGGCATCCCAGTAGTCGTACATCTTGATGTGACAGAGGTCGAACACAAAAAAGCCATCGCCCTCGTTGATGCAGGCCTTGATCGAATCCGGGATCTTGGAAGCCTGACCGCCGTTCGTCCACCCCGGGGAGTTGCCGATGTCCGGCCCGCCGCAGAACTTGACATCCCCCTTCAAGAGAGACCTGCCCTGCTTGCAGAACCCTTGCATCGTCCACTCACCGCTGCCCCAGATGCTGTCGGCGCCGGCATAGGCTCCGAGAAACATGAAGTCGCAGTGGTCGGCGTAGCCACAGTTCTTGTAGTTCGCCGATGCCCAGAAATAGCCGTCCGCCTTTGGATCGTACTTAGGGCTTGCCCAGTTCACGCCGGATGTGTAGTAAGTCGAGTACCAGGCCCCGACATACACGCCGAAGCGGATGTCCTTGTTGATCCGGTGGACAGCGTCGGAAGCCTCGGCGACGAAGTCGTGGATGACGCTCGCGCGGAACTCCAGCCACTTCTTCACAGTCTCGCCAGCCTTAGACCCAAGCGCCGTCGTGCCGGGAGCCATCACATCACCAGGCCATGAAGAGCAGGTGATGCCTGAATATTCCTCGAACTTTCTCTTCGAGACATCCGAGAAATCGCTCTGCAGGCCATAGTCATCGTAACGGCAGCGGTCCAGGATGATGCCGTCAAGATCGTATGCAGCCAGATCCTTGATGATCTGAAGCACATAGTTCCGCACCTGCTCGTTGGCAGGATTGAGGAATCTGGCTCCGTAGTCTTCGGAGCCGGTCAGATCCATGACGCTGACAAGGCCGTCTTTCGCGTTGATGACCGAAGCCCAGGACTTCCTTCCCGACTCGCGGAAAAGCATTCCGTCGCTTCCAAGGCCATAAGGGCAAAGGTAGCCGCCCACGAAGGTGTTGATGCTGGCGTTCACCTTGAGACCCACCTTGCGGGCCTCGTCGATGAAGGTCTGGAGGTAGTCGTATGTGCCGGTTCTGGAAACCCACACATAACTGCTTCCCTTCCAGACATCTACCTTCTTCAGCGGACTGGCGACAGAGGACTTGAACAGCACGTCGCCGCTTGTCGGCCTTACATCGACAATGATGTCCGTGAAACCAACGTCCTTGATGCGCTTCAAATCCGCGGCTATCCTGTCCTTGTCGTTCTCGTAGTCACAGAAATTGGCCGCCGCGTCAATCCACACGTACCTCGGCTTGCCTGTCTCTTCCGCAGGTTTCTCGGGCTCCGGTTTCGGTTTGTCCCAGTCGGGGTTCCAAGGGTTATCCTTGGAACCTCCGCAGGACATGATTGTCATGGCGGCAAGAACGATCAGGGAATATATCCTCAAAGGGTTCATCTGACTATTTCTTTATGCAATCCACAGAATAGCCACCGAGGACTCCTGAATTCTGGTCGTAGTAGTACAGATACATCTTGAATCCGTCCTTGGTCGGAGCCAGAACGACATCTCCGGCGGCAAAGCCGGCGTCAGCCTTCTGGAACCAGTCAACGGAAGACTTGCCGAGGACTATCGACGTGGTCTCGTTCAGATTGCCGGACAGCGCCGCCGGATCCGAGATGTCGTACAGATAGAGGGCAGGGCCGCATCCCCAGTGAGGGAAGTGGCTGACCACGAAGAGCGACATGTAGGTGGCGTGATTGAACTGCTTGCTGTCCAGGTTATTGACATTCAAGGCCCACGATGATCCGTCGTTGAACGGTAGCGATGACTTCAGCGTGCCGTCGGCCATGACATAGTGCAGGACGTTAGGATCATAGTAAGAAAGGAACATCCCGGCGTTCCGCGTAGGAGCCACGGCCACAGCGTCGGTGTTGTTCACCGGAGCGCCGCCCCATGCGAGGCCGGCTCCCGCGAGATCGAGCACCGAGACATCGGCGACGGATCCGCCGGCAACAGTGACCCTTGTCACCTTGCTTGAGGATGTCACGCCCGCGATGCCCTCATGGGTTATGTCAATCACAGCGTCACCGTCAATGTCGCCGATGACCTTTATTGAATACCCCATAGGAAGATCCGTGCTGTTGGTGAACGAATGGAACAGTTCCGGAGCGGTCTTAACAGAGGTAGCCTTCCAAATCTTGAACTCGCCGCCGCCGTCAACGTGGTTGCAGAGGATAAGGTTCTCCGCCTCGTCATTGGTGACAGCCGCCGGAGCGACGCCGCCGGCATTGATCTCGCCTTCCTTGACACCGGTGATGCCGTTCAGGAAGACAGGAGCGGAACCGTTGCCGTAGCAGAAGACAAGCTTGCCGCCCGTCACCGCAAGGCTCGGGAATATGTCAGCCGTGTTGTAGGCCGGGAGTCCGGCCATGCTTACAGGCTCGAAGTTGAACAACGCCTCAAGCGATGACTTGTCAAAGCCCTTGTCAATCTTGTCAGGAACAGTCTTGATGACGGTATATTCAGAGAAGGTCTGACCATCGTGGGCGGTCACCCTGAACTTGACGCCCTTGTTGTAGTCCTGCGGAGTCGAAGGATCCGGGGAGATGGTGGCATGCGCCGAAACCTGTGCGGATGCGGTGCAGGCGCTCAGATCCTCGGCGGACACCAGGGTGACGGTCTTCTTGTTCTTGTCCACGATGCCGGAGACGGCGGGGTCATCCAAGGAGAAGACAAGAATGTCGCAAGCCTTGGACTTCACCCTCTCTCCGGTGATGCAGATGTTCCTGCTCTCACCCTTGGCGTTGGTGAACCTGAACATGTTGTCCTTGGTCAGATCCAGAAGGGTCAGCGCCGGCTCGATGGTACAGTTCGGCTGCAAGGCAGCCTGCACCCTGACCTTGGTCATGTAAGGTGATGTCTCGTTGTCCGATGTCTCAGGGAAAAACCAAGGGACAGGGATGACGAACCGATCGGCGTTCTCGTCCGTGATGTTCAGCTTGCACATCGACTGATCCATGAAGGGGCCGAATGTGAAGAACGCCTCGAAACTGGTAAGGTTTTGACGCTCCGCGGTCGACTCGACATATTCAGGGCTATGGCACGAAGCCGCCACGAGAAGAGTCAGAACCGCTGTCAGTATGTGGATCTTTTTCATATAAGTCGTGATTATTTCCATTCCGGGAATTGTTCTACTGCATTGTTGCTTGACAGCTCGCTGTCCTGGAGAGGGAATCTGTTCATCTTCTCAGGATAGTTGCGGTCCTTGTCATCGACAGAGACATAGGTGTAGATGAAGCCACTTTCTGCGCTCTCGATCTTCAAGCCATGCACCTGATAGCCGGAGAGTCCGTCAGGATAGTTGTTCGGAGCCACTCCCCATCTGCGGAGATCCCAATAGGAGAAGCCTTCGAACGCCAGCTCGACCTTGCGCTCCTGACGGATGGCCTTCCACAGGTTGTCCCCCGCCTTGTCAGCGTACGGAAGCCCGACACGGGCGCGGATTTCCTTGACGGCGGCATTGGCTCCCGCGGCGTCATTGAGACGGTAGCAGGCCTCGGCCCTGTTCAGAAGCACCTCGGCGTACCTGATGATGACAAGCGGCTGGGTGCTCTCGTGTCTGGCGATCACGTCATGCGTCTCGTCCACACCTTTGCGGAGGTAATAGCCCGTGGTCGTCTTACCCTTAGGCTCCTTGACCACGTTCCATTGGCACCAGCCGTCGTCTCCGCCCACAAACGGCTCGATCGTGCGCCCTTTCCACTTCGCACCGTTGTAGAGCACGGATGCCTGGAAACGAGGCTCAAGCAGCTCATACGGAGGATTCTGATCGGTTCCCTCGGCGGTGTGCCAAGGCGACCAGTCCGGAAGACCGGAGCCGTCGGCATATTCATAGGACTCCACAATCTCCTGTGTCGGCGTGCCGAAACCGCCGCCGGAAGCATCCTTGGTGGTGTAGTCGCCTCCCGGAGAGTAGTAGTAGTCGAAGCTGTGGGTCACATTGTCGGAATAGTTGAAGACATATTCAAGTATGACCTCGGAATTGTTGCCGTTGAAGACATCAGCATAGTTTGAGATCAGAGAATAACCCAACTCCTTCACTTTGTCCGCGGCCGCGACGACCTTGTCATAACGTTTGGCGTACAGCATCGCCCTTGTCATGAAGGCATAGGCCGTACCTTTGTTCAGCCTTCCGTTCGCTTTTTCTTTCTCAGGCAGGTTCGCGGCGGCGAACTCAAGGTCGGATTCGATGAAGTTCCATCCTTCCTCCTCTGTCGAGAGAGCCTTGTTGGCCGTGATGGCGCTCAGATCCTCGTCATAGATGATGACATCCTTGTACCTCTTGACAAGGTCGAAGTAGAACCATGCGCGCATGAACCTCAGCTCGGCCGAGAGTCTCGTCTTGTCCTCACCGGACATCTCACCGTACTTCTCCAGATAGTTCAGACCCTGGTTGGTCTTTCTGATCGCGCTGTACATCGTGTCCCAGTAGCCAAGGTACGTGGACACGTAGTTGGCTGTCAACACAGATCCCCCGTAGGCGATCTCGCTCGGTATGTAGCACAGAGCGTTGAAGTTGTAGGAGCCGTACTTCAACTGGTCGGTGAGGGCGTCGGTCATGCCGGCCGCACACTGTCCGGAGTTGGCGTCGGCCATGTCCAGGATGTAGCTATAGATGTAGTTCACTCCATATTCCGCATTCGCGGAGGTTTTCCAAAGCATCTTGTCCGAGACGCTGTCGGTCGGAGTCATGTCGAGGAACGAGTTGCAGGAGGACACCCCCATCGCCACGGCGATTCCCGACACTGTCAAAATCAGATTCTTAATGTATTTCATATCAAGCTGTCCTTTTAGAATGATAATGTCACACCACCCATCAAGAGGCGCTGCTGAGGATAATAACCGTTGTTCACGCCCGGAGACTCAGGGTCGATTCCCTTAGGAAGACCATCGATGGTGAATATGTTCTGTCCCTCGACGAACAGCCTGAGGGAAGACACGCCAAGATGGCTCATCCATTTCTTCGGCAGGGTGTAGCCAAGCTGCGCTGACTTCAGACGGACATATTTTCCGTCCCTCCACCAGAATGAGCAGCTTACACCGTTGTCGCCACCGTGTCCCGGAGAGCCGAGGGTTAGACGCGGGAAGGTACCGTCAGGATTGTCCACGCTCCATGCGTTCTCCACAAGATAGAGAGGAGAGTTTCCTCCCTCCTTGAAAGTCTGAGTCCAGATCGTGTTGTCATCATAGCCGTTGTAGTACGTTCCGGTAAGGGAAACGTCGAACAAGGCGCCGCCGGTGAACTGGGCATTGAAATCAAAGCCGTTCCACTCGAAATTGAGGTTCAGGCCGAATGTCAGCTCAGGCCTGTTGGAACGTCCGAAATAGCCCCAGTCGTCGTAGTCGATCTTGCCGTCGCCGTTGATGTCCACGAACTTGATGTCGCCCACGTTAGGGCGTGATCCCCACCAGGCGGAATTGTCAATCTCCTCCTCGGAGCGGAACAGCCCGTCGGTCTTCCAACCCGTGATGGAGCCATAGGTCTTGCCGACAATCTTCCTGTTGTCGCTGACCTCAGGATTGTCCTTGTACTTGATCCATCTGGTCTTTGAATATGTCAGGCTGGCGCTCACCCCGTAGAAGAACGGCTTGCCGCCGAGAGAGAACTGATTCTTGTGAGTGACCATGAGGTCAACACCCTTGGCGTCGATCGCAGGATAATTGATGTAGGTCGGATAGTACCCTCCCATGGAAGCCGGGAATCCGGAGCCCTGACCGGTCAGGATTTCATAGGTGTAGTTGTAGAATCCGTCCACCTCCATGCCCAGAAGCCCGTCCCACAGGGTCGCGTCGAATCCGACGTTGTAGGAAAGGTAACGCTCCCATGACAAGTTGAGCGACGGCACGACATCCGGCTTATAGGCAGGATTGAAGGCAGCGCTTCCGTCAACCATCCTGTAGCCCACCTTCTGGCCATAGCGCGAGTAGGTGCTGAGGAAGGCATATTCAGGAACACCGTCGTTTCCAAGCATTCCGACGGAGGCCCTGATCTTCAAGTCATTGAGAAAATCAGCAGATTTCATGAAATTCTCATTGGAGATTCTCCACGCGACGGATGCTGAAGGGAAGAAGCCCCAGCGGTACTTGTCCATTCCGCTGAAAAGGTACGAGCCGTCCTCGCGTCCCGAAAGTTCGATGAGGTACCTGTCCGCGAAGTTGTACTTGAGTCGGAAGACTCCGCCGACGCTTCTGGACGCTCCGCTGCTTCCGGAGACAGGGTTCTTGGTCGGGTTGCCCTGGCTGATTTCCGGGAGCGAGGCGAAAGGAAGATCCTTGACGTAGGCCGCGAGACTGTTGCTCTTGGTGTCACGGATCTCCATGAGCGCCAAGGCCTCCACGCTGTGCTTGCCGAAGGTGTTGGAATATTCAAGACTGGCCTGTCCCACCATCTGCTGCCAATAGGACGTTCCCTCTCCGAGGTTTATGCCGTTGTCCACTCCCCTTGGGTCATTCTTCTTCGAATATGCTCCGTCCACGAAAGCCATCGTGCTGTAAGGGGTGTTCAGATTCTTGTTGTAGGAGTTGCTCCAGTCATAGACACCGGCAACCTTGGCGACCAGTCCGTCCACACCTGGAATGTCATAGGCCAGCGTGGCGTTGACCGAAAGATCCATCGAGCGGGTCTTCTTGTAGCCTGACTCATAGATGGCGGCGAGAGGACTCTGAGGAAGTCCGGTGTTCTTCTTGATCGTCGAAGTGTACATGCCCTCGTACCTCTCCGGGAGATACGGATGCATCACGATTGTCTGGTTTGCCACCGACAGCCATCCCAGCTCGCTGTATCCGCCGTCCGTGCCTCCCGAGGCATAGCCCGGAGTGTCCCTGTGAGCCAGCGTACCCGACAGACCCAGCTTGAAATGCAGCCTGGAGGTGATGTCCGAGTCAATGTTGGATCTCAGGTTGTAGCGCCTGTAGGTGAAGTTGTCGATGTTACCGTCCTGCCCGTAGTAGCCGAAAGAGGTGTAGTAGCGGGCCTTGTCGCTTCCTCCGGTCACGGTCACGTTGTGCTTCTGCGTGAATCCGGTGCCAAACACCTTGTCGATGTAGTTCACGTTGTCCCAACCGTCGGTAGGGTCGCCGTTGGTCATCGCGGCGACATTCTCCGAAGTAAAGTACGGATTGTACTGGGAGCGGTCGGTGATGGCTCCGCTGGCCAGCTGGTCCATCATGTCCGCCATATTATAATAGTAGGCGAACTGCGGGCCGTTCATGAACTCCGGGAAATTGGCGTTCATCGACACACCGAACGAGGCGTCATAGGTGATGGAGGTCTTCTCCTTCGCTCCCCTCTTGGTCGTGATGATCATCACGCCGCCCGCGCCTTTCAATCCGTACACAGCGGCAGACGCTCCGTCCTTGAGGACAGAGATGCTCTCGATGTCATTAGGATTGATGTCGTTGATGTCACTCACCGGGAATCCGTCCACAACGTAGGCGATTCCGTAGATCGAGCCGCGCAGACGCAGGGAAGCCTGATCCTGGCCAGGCTCTCCGGACTCCTGCACGGAGGAGATGCCCGGAAGACGGCCGGCAAGAATCTGAGAGACGTTCGAGGCCGGAGCCTTCAGGACCTCGTCCCCCTTGATCGCCGAGACCGCTCCCGTCAGGGATGATTTCTTGGATGTACCGTAACCCACGACAACCACCTCGTCAAGATAGGTAGTGTCCTCTTTCAGGGTCACGTTCAAAACCTGCACGGTTCCGTCACATAGTTTCCGGAACGATGTCATGCCCAGACACTGGAACTCCAGCGTCTGCCCTTTTGCGACGGAAATCACATAGCTTCCGTCCGATCCGGTCATCGTGCCGTTCGTGGTTCCGGCCACAATGACAGAGACACCGGGCAGCGGTTGCCCGTTCTGGTCTGTCACCCTACCCTTGACGGAAGGCTGCGCCGACACGTTTCCCGAGAACAGGAAAAACGACAGAACCGACGCAAGCACCACCTTTAGGAAAGGGAATGAATAATTCGATGTTGCTTTCATAAAAGAATGCGTTGTTATTAATAATAGTGTCATCTATCCACAAAGGTTAGCCTAACATTTTTACAAAGTTATAATATTTCTTCAAATATTTAACAAATAAATTAATAAACAATAAAATAATTTAAGAAATAAATTCTTACCTTTGCGAAGACAATATTTACTAAGTAATCTTTTAAGGATTACTTAAGGATCACCTATCACATAAAGAAAGCACCATGACAGACAGAAGAACTTTTCTGAAGAAGGTCGGAATCGCCGCCGCGACCGCTGTGGCGGCTCCCATTGCCGCCAATGCTATGGGAATGGCTCCAAAGAACGGTAAAGACCTCAGGCTCAAGGCCGACGAGAACATCAACAGCAGGCTGATCGTCCCTCACGGGAATGCCCTCCCCATCACCGGCACATTCCTGGACGAGATCTCGCATGACATTCCGCACCAGAACTGGGGCGAGAAAGAATGGGATCTTGACTTCCGTTACATGAAGGCGATGGGCATCGACACCGTGATCGACATCCGCTGCGGTTACCGCAAGTTCATCACCTATCCGTCACCTTACCTTCTTAAGAAGGGGTGCTACATGCCTTCGACCGACATGATCGACATGTTCTGCCGCCTTGCCCAGAAATACGGCATGAAGTTCTGGCTCGGACTGTACGACTCCGGAAAATACTGGGACACAGGCGACATGTCCTACGAGGTCGAGGCGAACAAGTACGTGATCGACGAGATCTGGCAGCGCTACGGCAGCAAGTACGACAGCTTCGGCGGCTGGTACATCAGCGGCGAGATCAGCCGTGCCACCAAGGGCGCGATAGAGTCCTTCCGCACGATGGGGCGCCAGTGCAAGGAGGTCTCGGGCGGACTGCCGACCTTCATCTCCCCGTGGATCGACGGCAAGAAGGCGGTCGACGCGGCCGGCGGCAACCTGACCAAGGAGCAGGCCGTCTCGATAGAGCAGCACGAGAGGGAATGGAACGAGATCTTCGACGGGATCCATGAATATGTCGACGCATGCGCCTTCCAGGACGGACACATCGACTACGACGAGCTTGACGCGTTCTTCTCTGTCAACAAGAAGCTGGCGGACAGGTACGGGATGCAGTGCTGGACCAACGCCGAGAGTTTCGACCGGGACATGCCGATCCGTTTCCTCCCGATCAAGTTCGACAAACTGAGGATGAAGCTTGAGGCGGCGAAGCGCTGCGGCTACGACAAGGCCATCACCTTCGAGTTCTCGCACTTCATGAGTCCTCAGTCGGCCTACCTTCAGGCGGGACATCTCTACGACAGGTACATGGAATACTTTGACATGCGATAAGCGATGGACAAAAGCATAAATATGACCCGGATAGTGTTCCTGGCCATTGTAGCTGCGATTGGCGGAATCCTGTTCGGCTACGACACCGCCGTGATCTCCGGCACGACCGAGATCGTGAAGAACCAGTTCCGGCTGACGACGATCGCCGAAGGGTGGTACGTGGGCTGCGCTCTGATCGGCTCGATTCTGGGCGTGATGACGGCCGGAATGATGAGCGACCATCTCGGCAGAAAGAAGACGATGCTCATCTCGGCTCTGATGTTCAGCGTCTCGGCCATAGGCTGCGCCGTCTGCGACAACTTCAACCAACTGGTTGTCTTCAGGATCATAGGAGGATTCGGCATAGGAATAGTCTCGATCGTCTCGCCGATCTACATCTCGGAAATCGCTCCGGCGCAGAAAAGAGGCTCCCTCGTGTCGCTCTACCAGCTGGCCATCACGATAGGGTTCCTGATGGCCTACCTGATCAACTACTTTGTCCTGAAGGGCGCCGACGTGACCTCCACCTCGACGGATCTCTGGACAAGAATATTCAATTCCGAGTACTGGAGGGGAATGCTTGGCTACGAGACTGTTCCGGATCTTCTGTTCCTCCTCGTCATATTCCTTATCCCCGAGAGTCCGCGCTGGCTGATCACCAAGCACAAGGAAGATAAGGCCGCAAGGATCCTCGGCGGGATATTCACATCCCCGGAGGAAGTGGCAAGGCAGATCGAACAGACCAGAGCCTCGATCGCCGGCGAGACCAAGTCCGAATGGCGGACTCTTCTGGAGCCGGGAATATTCAAGGCTGTCCTCATCGGTTGCGCCATCGCCATCCTCGGCCAGTTCATGGGAGTGAACGCCGTGCTGTACTATGGCCCCAAGATATTCAGTGACGCTGGTTTGTCCGGCGAAGGTTCAATGTTCTCGACAGTTCTGGTTGGGGTTGTGAATATGCTCACGACGGTCATCGCTCTCCTGATCATCGACAAGGTCGGCCGCAAGCAGTTGGTCTGGTGGGGTGTGGGCGGAATGATCCTCTGTCTGCTGATGATAGGCCTGTACTTCTGCTTCCCACAGAGCCTTCCGACCTGGTTCCTGCTGACATTCTTCCTGCTCTACGTGTTCTGCACTGCGATCTCGATCAGCGCAGTGGTCTTCGTGCTGCTTTCCGAGATGTACCCGAACAGGGTACGCGGCCTTGCTATGAGCATCGCCGGCCTCGCCCTTTGGATCGGCACCTACCTGATCGGCCAGCTCACGCCGTGGATGCTTGAGACACTCACTCCGGCAGGCACATTCTTTCTCTTCGCCGCCATGTGCGTCCCTTACCTTCTCATAATGTGGAAGTGCGTCCCCGAGACCACCGGCAAGACCCTTGAGGAGATCGAGGCCTACTGGACAAGCAGGAAACAGCTCCGATAGTCAATCACCACAAGGTGACCTTTCCGGCAGCCCCGAGGTCAAGTGTCGCGGACTCGACCCCGAGGGCGCGGAAAACCCGGCGCATAGAGCGCAGGGACATGTCGTCCCCTCTCTCCAGCTTGGAGATCTGGGACTTCTTCACTCCCATCCGCCTACCGAGCTCCTCTTGGGTCAGATTCTGATCCAGGCGACGCTCCCGGACGACTTCTCCGAGCCTGAAGGCATTGACCGCATCTGTGACCTCCTTTTCGAAGGTGTCCCTTTCCGGAGTCCCAATCTTACCAAAATGCCCATCAAGAACCTCCTCCAACGGATATAATTTCATTTCAGCCATAATCGTTTATCTTTCATTAAAATAAGACTTCATAATCGTTTCCGCTTTCGCAATCTCCTTATGCGGAGTTTTCTGTACCTTTTTGACAATTCCGTGAGTGACTACCACCAACATTTCCTTTCTCGTGTCCCAAAACGCGAACAAACGATAAGTCATATTGCCATAGAGGGTACGGAATTCCCAAATCTTGGTTCCTGTCAACTTTTTAAACAAATCAGCATCACGCTCACCATCTACAACTCTACGAATATTGTAGTAGATTTTATTTGCGGCAGGACGGGGCAATGATTCTATAAAATCACGTGCTTCCTCCATCAACACCAATCTTAACTTCCCACAAGCCATCTTTCAATGCAAAAATAATAAAAGTTTCCAAAATGCGACACCGTTCCGGAATTATTTTTCAGTCAATTCCGAACCGGACAAAAAGCAATTTATGCGATTTGTCACAACCGACCAAACATCACAGGGGTTAACAACCGAACTTTTTATGTTTCTTTGCAATTATATATGTTTTTTATCCTCTCGTTGAATTTTACGGGAATTTTACGTAATATTACATTATGTAATTTTACATAATGTTGTTTTACATTATGACGGCATTATGTCGGAAACGACCAACTGAAGCAGATCAATGACCTGATTTTAAGAGACTGGCTTCGCAAATACATTTAGTTTATGAATCTTACGGTGATATTAGTTTTGATCTCGGCGGGGGGGGGGGGG
>ULNQ01016718.1_pt1 | contig 12003 bp, 13 predicted proteins | sample 1951951 | NCBI WGS metagenome assembly ULNQ01 (sample SAMEA4835580, study PRJEB28245) | human gut metagenome | biome: gut microbiome; material: fecal sample | place: Denmark | collected 2008
GATCCGCCTCCGCCTCCGCTTACTAAATGAACGGTTATACTATTTGCGCTATCGGGAACATTAAAAGTATGAGTGCCAACCCCAAACGAAACGGAATGCTTTTTAAATGTTATTCCCGCTCGCATCAAATCACTTATATTCCAATATTTCTTTTCAACATAACCTCCCAAAGTTTTATTATATTTCATTGAAACTCTTAAATATTTATATTTTATAAAACCGTCTACTTTTGAATAAAAGCCTCTGTTATAATAATCATATTCGGGCATCTTGGAACTTACCAATTCGGCAATTAAATAATCGCTATCCGAATCAATAACTTGATTTTCTCTTACTATCGCAAACCTTATAAATCTTTCGCCGTCCGAGTCATCACTGTCAGTAAGAATAATATTGTCTTCGGCTTCAAATAATCTGCCTTCAAACTCGCATACGCTCCCGATTAATATATTTGGAAGTTCTCTATTTGAATCGCTCCAATTAGTTAATTTTATACCGTCAAAAGCCGTATGCAAAACTCTTATTTTTTGCATCATTATATTTTGCTGTCTATAACTATTTAATAAATCTATTGGGTTTTCCGCTGGTTCTCTGATTAAATTAAATCTCATTTTAATACACCTCGTTATTATATATATCAAAATAACTTATTCCGTATTTATTCTCATCTGCGGCGTAAGTTATAATGCATTGAATATATTTAGATACGCTATTATTAGCAGTCGAATAAAAACCGCCAAGCTCTTCGTTATAATTTGCAATCAAACTTTCCGTTATTTCGGGGATTAATTCTTTTCCGTTTGCGTTTGATAATTTTAATATTATATATTTTTGATTTGCTTCTTTACAGTTATCTTTTAATATTATATTTTCTTTCGCTTCAAAAATTGAATAACAAAATGGACAAATAGAACCTTTCAAAATTACGGGCGGTTTACTATTATCCGAAATATCTAATTTAATGCCTTCAAAAGCCGTGTGTAAGAATATCATTTTATTTAATATTTCATTTTGTTTATTATATGCGTCCAAAGTCAATGGAATACTTGAAGCCTCTTCTATTAATTCAAACATAATTATTACTCCCGTCAGTTAACCTCTCTAAAAGATAATTCTGTCGAATATTGATATAAATCGTTTTTCCCTTTTTTAAAATCTATTTTATCGTTAGTCAAAACATATAAACCAGCTTTCATATAATATTTCGCTCCGACTTTTTCGTTAGATAAATTAATTTGTTCTTTCGATGCATATTTTGATTTCCCATATTTACCCACTCCATATTTAGCGTATGATATAGTTTCATTTCCTTCGGAACTCTCGCTTAAATCCGCTTCTTTCCAAACTTGTAATACAAAAGGATAAAAATCGCTCTCTTCAAAAAACTTTTCTATTTTTTCTTTATCTTCGTTAGTTAGATAAGAAAAAGACACTTTCCAAATATCATATTTACGAACAGGCAAAACTCTTCGAAAATAATGATTGGTTACGGAAAAAAATTGATTATGAGTATAATTAATAGTATGCGTTTTTATTTTATCATGCGGCGGGAAATCTACGGCTTCGCCTATTATTAAATATCCACATTCAAGGTTATTTTCGTTTGTTTCATTTCCGTAAAAGGTTATTTTGCATTCTAAAAACTTTATTGGAGATATATTATATATTGCTTGCGCAACATGCGGGCAGTCGCCCTTATTTACGCTTCCAGCGGGCTTTTGCCTAATATCAATGAGATATGTTCTCATCTCTTCGTTATTATTAATTTCTATTTTTACTAAATAAGCGTTAGTATTAAATATTGCAAAAGAGTTTATAACTTTATCGCCACTGCCTGATACTTTTAAAACTCCTAATTTTTTATCGTTAAATTTGCCTATATTCAATCTCTGATAATCAAATATATTTTCAATAGGAAAAAAATCATCCGAACTTGAAGCCGTCCAGCTATTATTATTAAATATATTATCGCATAGCGCTCTCATAATATACCTCTTTCGCTTACGACTTTTACGCCTCTTTTACTTATATTCAATATAGTTTGAGCGACAACTCTTCCGTCCAATTTTAATATTATAGGCTGATAATACGAATTGTTATTTTCCGTTTTGTTTTCGTCCTCTTCTTCTTTAGCCGCGTTAAATATTTTATCTCCTATTTTTCCGAGTATTCTATCTTCCAAAGGAATAACCGCTTCATCGTTCGGACCTTCTCCTATGACGGCGTTTATTCCGCCCGCTCTCCTTCCGACTATTCCGCCTTTTGCCAAATATTTAGGCTCTTGCGGTTTTGATTTTTGTAAAGCCGCTATCTGAACCGCCCCAGATGCCACTATTCCAAGTAAAGTTGCATAAGCCACTATAGAGCCAGGAAAAGGAACAGACATTGCCGAAGATATTGCGCTAATAGCCGCTTGAGCCAAAGAGGTAGTGGCTTGCGAAACGGACATTTTCCAGCTTTCATTTTTTGAATTATATTCAAGTCGCATTTTTTCATTATTATAATTTTTCTCTATTTCCGCTTGCTTTAATTTTGCTTCTTCTTCTATTTCGATTTTAGCCAAAGCCTGCTCTTTTTCTTTTAGTTCTTGTTGCAATCTTTCTTGCTCGTAAAGTCCGAGCGCGACTTTCTGTCTATTCTTTATTTGCTTTATGCTTGTAAGTAAGCTTTGTTTTTCGCTATTTTCCATTATTCCTATGGCTTTTAATTTGGCGTTTTTTTCTTCCTCTATCGCTTTAATAGCCGCTTCTTTTCTCTCCTCGTTTCTATCCATTTCAATTTCTATGGCGTTAATTTTTATATTACTTATTGCCGAATACATATCGCCGATATAACCTATAGTATCTGTAAGCATTTGAGCCAGATTGCTTTTAAAATATTCCGATATATTTTGGCTTGGAGTTTTATATAATTCTTCAAACTTTTCTTTTAATATTTCGACTTGTTCGGAAGTAAGCTCTATTTCGTTTGCGATATTTTCAATTCCCTTTCGGACAATCTCGCTTTTTTGAGAGGCTTTTTCGGTGTCGCTTATTTTATCTCCAAACTCTTCGGCTATTTCGACTCCTCTTTCGTATTCCGCTATAGATTTTTCGATTTCTTTAACCAATTCAGAAAACTTATCGCCTTTTATTTTATCCAGAGCGTAGCCGTAATTATCGCTTAAATATTTTATCTGCTGACTATTCATTGATAAAGCTGCGCTCATTTCGGAAAGTATAGCACAGACTTTTTCTTTTTTAGTTTCGAGAGCTTCCGTGTCGTTTATTTCTTGCCCTAAAGCTCGAAGGTTTGAAACTCTTCTTTTTTCCTCTTCTTCTGCATTTTTTAATTCTTCCAGATATTCTTTGAAAGTTTTCGTTTTATTTTTTGTATTTTCTGTTTCTAATTTTGTAAGATTAATCGCATCGCTATCTACATTATTTGATTTTTCTTTTAAGTCTATTCCGTCTACGATTAATGAATGCCTATATCTTTCGTTGCTATTAAGCTCCGTTACCGCTTTTGATAACGCTTCGTATTTTGCCGTAGCTTCGGTTAATTCTTTTTCTGTGTTTTTATAATCGCTTGTGTCTTTATAACCTTCGCCAAATCCCTCGTAAGTCCTTTCCGCTTCTTTTAATTTGAATTCCGCTTGCTCTTTTATTTTAGCCCATTCTTCTAATTGTTTTTTAGTGTCGTCTCTTAAAGCTCTTTCGGTTTCAAGGGTAAAGTTTTCGACTTTATTTTTGGCGTTATCTATATAATTAACGCCGTCAATCATTTTGGTTTTTAATTCGGGGAATAATTCGGTAATCTCTCGCGTAAGTTCGTTTAATCTTTCGCTTTGTTTTTCGTCCAAACTTTTAGCTTTAGCCAAATTATTATATTCTATAAATAGCTTCGATATATCTTTAGCCTCTCTATTTACGGTATTAAACTCTCCAAGATTTTTATATGTATTCGTATTTAATTCTTCTTTTAGTTTTCTTAATTCCTGTCCTGTTTTATACGCCTTAACCGCCAAAGCGCCGAGTCCTACCGTTACCGCCGTTATTATTCCGATTGGACTTGCAACTATAACTGTATTTAAAGCTTTCCATACTCCGCTTAACGCTTTAATTGAGACTACATAATCTTTTAATAATCCAACCGATTTACCGAAATCTTTTATAGTTTTTGTAGCCGTTACAAATCCACTTTTAAGTGAAATTATTCCTTGCAAAGCTGGTCCGAAACCTGCCGCTAATCCCACAAAACCTACAACCGCAGTCTGAACGGGGGCGGGCAATTCTCTAAACGCTGTTATTAAATCGGATATTTTTATTACCAATTTTTCCGCCGTAGGTATTAAAGTGTCTTTGAAGGCTGGCAATAATTTTTCTTCCACTACTGGCAAGAGACTATTTCCTAATTCTATTATAAGAGAGTCCACTTCCGCTTTTATTCTTTCAAATCTTCGAGCTGGTCCATCGTCTATTTTTTGAAAAGCCTCGCTCGTAGCCCCAGCAGAGTTTTTAACCTCTTCCAAAGCGTCTTTAAACTTTTGAGCATTTTTACCAGATAAAGATAAAACGGCGTTTCCAGCCTCAACGCTTGAGAATAAACTCGTAACTTCTTTTTTATTATAACTTGCAGTTTCTGACATTAAATTAAGAGCTTCTTGTAGATTTCCGCCTCCCTCTATAAACTCTCTAAAAGTTTTTCCCGTTATACTTTTAAAAGTTTCGTAGGCTATAGAACCTTCTTTATTTAATTCGACTAAAGCCTGTCTTATTTGAGTTGTTGCCTTTGCAGTCGGCGTTCCTTGAGCCGTCATTACCGCTATAGCCGCCCCTATATCATGAAACTTTACTCCTATTGCCGAAGCGACTGGAATAACATTAGATACGGTATTAGCTATTTGAGTAAAATCCGTTTTTCCTAATTTAAGAGTGGCAAACATTATATCGCTTGCTTCATTAACATTTAAAACTTCAGAACCGTAAGCGTTCACTACGGAGCTTAATCCGTCTACCGAAGTAGTTAAATCGCTAACTCCAGCGATAGCTCCGCTCGAAGCCGTCCTTAAGAAATCAAAAACATTTTCTCTCGGAATGCCCGCAGATAAGGCGTTATATAAAGCTGGAATAACCTCTTCTGGGACTTTGCCTATTTCTTTTGCAAAGTCTAATGTCTCTTGCTTTAACGAACCGAACCCCTCTTTACTTAATTTCGGAAGCATAGTCGCCACTTGACGCATGCCGTTATCAAAATCTATCGCTTTTTTAGTGGCAAGAGCCATTGCCGTAGTGCCAGCGGCTATAGGGACGGTTAAGTTTTTAGTGGCTAAAGAACCGAACTTATTAAAAGATTTTTCGATTTTATTAAAACCTTTTTCTAAATCCGTAGTTCTTTCTTTTAATTTTCCAAAGGTCTCGATAGCCTTCGCAGCGTCAACATATATACTAACATTTATACCGCTCATATATAACCGTCTTAATTCTTAATTATTGATAGTCGTTGTGGTTATTTCCCACAAACCCTTTTTTTCTTTTTTTATTTTTTTAGCGCCCGCTTTTATTTCATTTCCATCTTTATTATGTTCTTCGATTTCTATGATATATGGCAAATCAAGTGAAGCCGTATAATATAACAGCAACCTTGATAAGCTCATATTCATCATATAATCTTCTGTCCAGCCGAAACTATTTGCCAAATGAGCCAATAGTTTAATTAAAGTTATTTTCACCCTTTTTCTTTTTTTTTATTATCTTGGTTTTCGTCCGTTCGCTCTTTTTTATAATCTCCACCAGCAGTCATAAAAGAAGTGAATATCATATTAAGAAGTTTCGCAAGTTGGTCATAATTAAACTTATTCTCTATCTCTTCGATTTTGATATTCTCGTTTTGTTTTTGAATAACGGGAAATACTATGTCTTTTATTAGAAATTGAGAATCTATTTCTTTATCGTTTTTTAAACTTTTATAATAGTCGTTTACTTTCAAAGCCACCTTAAGAGGTATATCGTTCACATTTATTTTATATTCGCCGAGTTTAGCGTAAACGGCTTTACCCTCGCTAAACTCCTCTAAATCTAAAATCTCTAATTCCATATATTCTCCTTATTATTAAATAGTTTGCTCTTCAGTATTATCTATTGAGACTTCTGTCTCTTTTTCTGTTTTGGCGGGAGTTATATCCTCGTCTTCATAAACGGCTTGCTCGTCTTCATAATATGCCAATTGCTCGCCCGCTTTTTGATTTGAATTAGTCGTTGCCGAAAAACTCAATTTATTTACTATTACATCTTGAGATTTATCGGCTGGGAAGCTAAACTCAAGCCCGCTTGATATTGAAGCTTGCGGTAAATATATTCTCAATTCTTTACCGTTTGCGTCAGTATTAACTATCTTAATACAACGAGGTTTTATAGTGGAGGATTTTCCGCCCGTTCCCATTCTTATCATTCTTGCTGGAGTTTGTTTATAAACGATAATTAGAGTATCAGAATTAGGTTTAATTTTATTGCTTGTTATCTTTATTCCGTTAGTTTCTACTTTTTCGTATGAAGCCTCTTCTATCAATATATTAGCTATAGAGGATTTTTTATAAACTTTTTCAATAGACACGGCAGATTTATCTGCATTTAAGAAAGGAACTTGAATAAGCTCGTTTATTTTATATGTTCCAGCTTCCACTACATATTCTTTTTGGATTTCTGTCTTGCCATCATATTCTTCCAAATTGTCTATACCACCTCTCATTTCAAAATATCTCTTGAAATTAATCTCCAAGTTATCAAGCGTAACTTCCATTTTATGCTCGCTTACTAAACTTGCGATTACTCCAGCGTTATCGCTTTCAACATCGACTGTAGTTACCGTTTCTTTTAATGCTACGCTTCTTGCCGCTCCTATATCTATAAGTTTATCGAATCTGTCGCCGATTAAAACTTTTGCAGAACCGTATCTTATAGTTTGTTTGTTTTGAATACTTGTTTGACTCATAATTTATTCTCCTTTTTTATTTTAGTATTTATATAAAATATTAATTATACTTATAGCTTGATAAAAATCGTCTTCGTTTTTCGTATGCGTTTCGCTATCAATATTGCAACCGCATATTTCTATATTATCTATCTTTTCTTTTAGAGACGAAAAATATTTTCCAATATCTTTTTGTATTTCTAAAGCAGTAGTTAAATCTTTTGAATATACCGCAACTTGATAAACGCTTTTTGAGTATTCGTATTCATAGCGAGGTTTATTAGTTTCTAAAGAATAAACGATATAATTATTATTTATATCCACTTTTTCATCCTCTACAAAATCAAAATAAACTCCCGCTATTTCGACTTGGCTACTTTGCGATATTCTTTTTAGTATTTTATACATGGCTTTATTCATAATTAATTCCAACACTTAATTTTTATTTTGCTCCGCTTCGTGCATTATCAATCGCTTTATTTATCGCTTGCTTTATGCAAGAGTTTATATATGTTTCGTTTTTATAAAAAATCGGTATCAGCAAAGGCTGTTTCGCTTGTTTTATAGTGCCGTATTCTGGGAATCTCGTATAATATCTATCGCCTTTCTCTTTATACCATTTTATTTTATTTCTACTCGGCGCTATTCCTCTTCCTTTTTCCATCGCTCCAATTCTTATTGCAACAGAAGTGTCGCTTCCCTTCGATATTCTTTTTTCTTTTACATTGTAATATTTGTCTTCGCTCCAACCTCTATTTTTAGCTTCCGCATTCGCTTCTTGCGATACTTTATTTCCGCCTTTCCTTGCTCCGCTTTTTATGGCTTTTTTAAAATCGCCGCCGAGTCGTTCAAGTTCTTTTCTAAACTCGTCCAAGCCTCTTATACTTACAGATGTTTTTACGGACATAAATTAATTTTCCTTTTTAATTTTTAATTATTCTAATTAGTCAATGTAAATATTAATTCTCTATTTTTAAATCCTACATTCTCTCTATATATTATTTCATAAATATCGTTGTCGTCGCCACAGGCGGGCATACGCCTATTAATTTTAGCTTTAAGTCCTTTCTCCTCGAACTCTTTAAAATAATAAGTATAGACTTTCAATGTTCGCTTTATATCTTTTCTTTTACCTTGTTCTATATTCTTATAAGTAATATCGCTCACTTTACATTTTACTTTTTTTATCTCTACCAATTCGTTTTTACCCGTTCCGTCTCCGTTATCTATATATTGAGTTTTATAAAAAGTTATCGTATTAATTAATTCTCCGCATTTCATAAACTAATTTTTTCTCTCGCTATATCCAATAATCTATCAACGCCTTTTAAAACTACCGTTTGAGATTGGCTAGCGTCTCCCGTTCTATTTTCAAAATAATGAGTGGCAAGTCCTAAAATCGCAAGTCGCACTTCTTTCGGGCAATCGTCTTTTGTATATTCCGTTTCGTTTCGTTTATTACAATAAGATATAGCGGCGTCCAAAGTTAGCTCCAATGCGTCTTCGTCTAAATCTATACCTTCGAGGTTTAAAAATTTTTTAAACTCTTCGGTTGATACGGGCTTGCCATTCATTTATTTATGACTCCGTATTTCCTGATGGTTTTGTATAAGCTCCGTCAAAAGGAAGCAATCTAACAAAAGCCTCTTCCAAAACGGGCGCTCCGTCACCCCAATATCCAGCTTGGAATCCCACTTGATTTGTTCTGCTGTATAATTCATACAAAACTTGAAGTTCCATTCCGAAGCTGTCCAATATCCAATAGTTTTTCAAATCGGCAAGGAAACCTATATATTTTCCTTTTTCCAATTTGTCGTCTATGAAATCGTTTTGTATAACGGGTATTCCCATTAAATAGCTCGGTTGAGCTCCTTGAATGCCTTCGCTCCAAATAGGGCGTCCCGTAGTATCTTTAAATTTTCTTAAAGTGGCTACGGCTTGTTTATTTAGCATCCAAACCGCGTGGCTTAAATATCCTTTCTTAAGTCCGCTCGTTGCGTCAACCAAACCGTCATAAGAAATTGCATCTTTTGAAGTGCCAACTTTGATATCTCTCGAACTTGTAATAGCCGCAAAGTTATCGGAAGTTTGAGCAAATATCCCAAGCGGTTTGCCATTTCCGTTTCCGTATAAATAATTATGTTCGAGCGGGACGGCGAGTTTATAGGCTATTCTTTGTTCTACGAAACCTTGAATATCTATATTGCTTTCTCTAATTAGCTTTTTACTTATTTTTACAAGTTTAGTAAGCTGATTAGGTTTCATTTCTCTTTTGCCGAACGCTAATGAATTATCTTCTTCAACCTCTCCGATTTCAGAAGTCCATTGATGGTCGGATAAATCTTTATCCAAAGTTGGAATGCCTAAAGAATCGTATCCAGTAACGGCGGGTATGATATTTGCGTATTTTCTAATTTGGACTTCGTTGTCAAGGTTCTTTATAATCTCTTTAACAAGATATTGAGGGGCTACCGTATTTCCGCCAGCTGCCGCTATTGAAGTTTGCAAAGCTTCCCTTACTTCTTTATCGTCCCCGCTTTTAAACCACCTGTCGACTCTTTCTCTTAATTCTTTATCATCATTGGTATCGGTAGATTTATTATCTATATCGCCGATTATATTTCTGCTATTCATAGAACCGTTTGTTAAAACAGATAGAAGTTTATCTATTCTATTTATTTCCGTATTTCTATTTTCTATTTTCTGAAGCATATTGTCTATGCCAGAGTCCATATTTTGAAGTTCGTCTTTACGAGCTTCTCTCGCAACATGCGGGCTTTCGCCTTCTTCCGCAGGCAATTCTGAAAAAGATTGTCGCTTCGCCATAAGGCTGTCTACTTCGTTTAAGTCTTTTTTATTTTCTTCTCTTAAACTTTCTATTTGTTTTCTTAATTCTTCTGGATTCATTTTTTACTCCTTAATTAAATTAAATTATTTTTTATTTTTAATATTTTTATTTTTTTATCATACACAATATTTCTATCCACGGCGTCTGCCCGCATGTTGCGAAAATTATATTCCATGATTTCTGGAGGCGTGGGAATATACATATCTTCATTATTATGATTACGAACGCTCGATTGAGAATAAGCTGGAAAAGAAACTATGGATATTTCGTATAATTTAATTCCTAATATCTCTCTGATAGGCATTCCATGTTCTTTTATCGTTTCTTTATCTTGAATCCATCGCTCGTCAAAAACTTTAAATCCAAACGACATTTGATTTATATCTCCTCTATGAACGCTCTCGACTAAATCTCTTGCCCAATTCGTATTTGGAGGCGTCACTTCAAAATATAAACCTTTATCGTCAACTCTTAAATCCAATGTATTTGCGCTTTTCCTTCCCAAAACATACATTGCATCATGTCCCCAAAGGCATAATTGGTCGTCCTCCTTTAAAGTTTTTTCCAAAGCTTCAGGCATTACTCTTTCTTTAAAAAGCCCGAATATAGGCTCGCTTAAAACATTAAAAACTATAGCATAGCCCGATAATTTATCTGGGGCATCGTCTCTTTTTTCTACATGCGAGATTTCTATATTTATATTTCTTATTTCATTTTTATTTATTTCGTTTTTATTTTTCATTGTTTTTATCCTTCGTGTGATTTTCTTCATAAACTTTTTTAATCGGTCTTATTTGTTGAGAGCAGAAATAATCGTTGCCGTATTCGTCCTCTACCTCGTTCATATTCTCCTGCTGTCGCCATTGGTTTCTTGTGAGTATTCCGTTATTTAATTTTATTTGATTCGATTGTTGCCTCGTTAAAGTATCTCCTCGTAAAAGTCCGTCAAGCATAAACTCGATAGTATATTTTCCTTTTTCTTTAATATTTAAAAGAAAATTATTTAAAGCTCTTTCTATCCTAACGCACCAAGGCCTTATTGTATGCGTAACGAACTCTATACTCTGATGTTCTATATTATTATTAGTGCTTCTTGATAAATCGCCAATTAAATGAGGCGGGACTCTGAATATTCGGCATATTTCTTCTACCGAAAATCGTCTGCTTTCTAAAAATTGAGCGTCCGACAAATTCATTGTTATTGGATTAACGGTTATTCCTTCTTCCAATACCACAATTCCGTTGTCCCAGCTTTTACGAAAGGACTCTTTCATTGATTCCTTCGCTTCTTTGGAAATACGATTTGGATGAGACAATATTGGAACTTTTTTAACACCGTTTGAAAAGAAATCCAAAGCGAAATTATCTTGATAGATGCCAGTCGCTATTTGCCTTCTCATTAAAGCTATAGGGCTATAGCCTATTATTCCATTCCAGCCCAAACCCGCTATATGAAGAACTTGCCTTTTTGATAACGATATTATTTTGCCGTCATCGTTGTATTCGTAAACTATATTATTATAATTATCTCTATAAACTCTAATTTTATTTGCGTCTAAAATATGTAGTTCGAGTATATTATTAAAATTATCTTTTATTATTTCCGCAAAGCCGTTTCCCGTTAATAATATTTGAGTTATTAGACTTTCAAAAAATGAAACCGAAGTGCATTCTAAATTAGGCGCGTCATGTAAAATGCTATATAAATTATGCTCTCTTGCTTTTACTTTATTATTGCCTTTCACTTTATATAAAAAAAGAGGTAGAGTAGCTATAGTTTCCGCTATGACTCGAACGCATGCGAATATTGTAGAATATGTTAAAGCCACATTTGGATTTACCACTGCTACGCTTTTATCTTTTATTACGGAGAAATCGTTATAATTTCCTAATGCATTATCTGGAAAAAGCCATTTTTTAATCGAACGCTTTATATTTTTTATTATAGCCATATATTATTTAATAAGGATATAAGAAAATATAACTTATATTTGTAATCTACTTATTTGTTTTGTGGTTTTTTTATTAAAATATTATAAAATTAATAAAGTATAAATTTAAATAATATATTGATATTGGAGTAAAAAATGAAATGTATGCTATGCGAAGAAGATTTTGAAAAAGATGAATTAATGACAAGTCAGGCAAAGTTTAGTCTTGATGACGGCAGAGAAAAAATTATAGATATATATTTATGTCCCGATTGT
>ULNQ01003000.1_pt1 | contig 11994 bp, 6 predicted proteins | sample 1951951 | NCBI WGS metagenome assembly ULNQ01 (sample SAMEA4835580, study PRJEB28245) | human gut metagenome | biome: gut microbiome; material: fecal sample | place: Denmark | collected 2008
TTGCAAGACCGGAGATATGTATCTTAGCGGTCGTTTCTTCCTATACTTCTATGGCATACCTCAGTTTCTTGTGGAGTCTGAGATCAATTGCAATTTCCGTATAGCCGGGCCTGAGCCTTATGAGGGATTTTATCCGGAGGTAGGGGATTATATATCATGGACTCAGGAGCGTAATGTCCCTATATCAAGGGATAATGTGTTTAAGATAAGTCCTGTGTATAAGAATCGTTTTACGCTAGGCGGAAGGTCATTACCAGAGACGTATGATAGCAATTTTTGGGACTGCGCTTACCAAAGACCCAACGGCGTCATATGGAGCACCGCCGACGTGTCGGAGAATGGCATGACCGATCCTTGGCTGTCGTACAAGCCTATGGATTACCATGAGTTCAAGACCTCTTTCGGGAAACTTATAAGCATGAAAGGGATAGAGTCGGATCAGATACTGGCTCGCTTCGAGAATCAGGTAGGGCTTTATAACGCCATAGACGTGTTGGCGGAGAGAATATCCCCGGAGAATAGCGAGCTAGGGACAGGTGGTCTTTTCGCCTCTCGTGGTATCGAGTATAATAATACGACGTTAGGATATTCCGGGACCCAGAGCCGGGATATGATCAGTTGCGAGTTTGGGCATTTTTGGGTCGATTTAAGGCGTGGTCAGGTGTTTAAGGTAGATTCTAATGGTAGGAATCTTACGGAGGTCACACCGGGGCTTAGAAACTGGTTTAAGGAGCATCTTCAGATGAAGATCATCCGTAGCCGGATATATAACGCTGATACGGACGCTGAGTTGTCTTATTATGATATCGATAACAAGTTCTTTGGTATAGGGCTATCCATGGGCTGGGACAATCGGTTCAAGAGAGTTCTGATAACCAAGAAAGATTATATACCGGTAGGGAATCCGAGCGAGTACCAATTCCGTGGCGGCCGGTTCTACAGGAACGGGCAGGCGGTGGAGCTACAGGACGCCAGCCATTTCACAGACGTCTCCTTTACCGTTGGATATAACTGCCTGAAGGGTGAGTGGAAATCATATTTATCCTACACCCCTGATTATTATATCGAGCACCAGCATTATTTCCAGTCTGGAAAGAACTACTCAAGTGAAAGTCAGGAGATAGGGTTATGGTCTCATGGATTGACCAACCAATCGTATCAAGTATTTTACGGTAAGCTATATCCGTTCGTTATAGAGGTCCCGGTACGTGAGCAGTATGTGAATAAGATCCTCGCGAACTACCAATATCGGATGGATGCCAGAAGGTATCAGGATGAGGTTAATTACCAAATCCTTAGGACTACTGGATTCAATAAGGCATGGTTTTATAATGATACGAACAACAGCGGTGAACTTCGGATGGTTATCGCCGACAAGAACGATATGAGCCAGCGGTTAAGGTATCCTATAACCAATGATGATAGCCGTGAGATACTGGTGACGGAGGTTGATCAGAAGATAAATATAAATGACTATTTTAACGAGGTCAAAGACGATACTAATAACCTCCCGGTATGGATCAAGGATGTGAATGACATTGACCGGAAGATCGACCCTAGGGCTGTCGATTATCATCGGAGGTGGCGGGATCGTCTTCGTGGCGATTGGTTCTTGGCTAGGTTCGTGAATGACATTGAGAGTCGGTTCAAGATGATAGTTCGTTGGTTTAGCAATGAGGAGAAAGTTTATTGATTTATTAACATATAGGGGGGGGGGTATTTTGCCGCCTCTCCCTTGTATATTAAAACGATATGGAAGATTTTATTGGTAAGTACGATGGTAATCAAATAGACAGTAGACTTGATAAGGTCAAGGATATGGTTGGCGCCACGGCGTCCGGGGCTGGCGCTGCGGGATTGGTGCCGGCTCCTGCTAAGGGGGATGAGGGTAGGTTCCTTTGTGGTGATGGTACGTGGAAGGACGCAGTAGCTAAAAGTGATGATGAGGATGCTTTTTTAGCTATCATCTTACAGCTTGCAGGAGATCAATCTACTACTTTGCCTCAATCTCAATATAATACTATAAAGTCGTTGTTTGATGGTAGTTCTACGTCCAATGTCAGGATGATAAGACCTAACAATTCTTTTGTGGAAGCGTTAGGTGGCGTGAATATTAATGATTTGATGGTTTTTAATGATCAAATGAATGATTGTATCACTATTTACATCAGCGGTTCAAATACCATTCTTGGTATGGGCTTTATGGATATATCTATCTCTGTTTATCCTAATCTAAGTGTTGGATATATTCATTCTAATTTAAATGTTGCTGCATCAGATGATTCCGAGATAGTTCTTGTAAATTCTTTGAAAAATACTGAAGAGGATATAGATTTTGATAATCAACTTCATCTTAAGATGAAAGGTAAGGGTGATAAGGCCTTGATGGATGATGGAACTTATAAGGAGATAGGTTCTTCTGGAGTGGATATCTCAAGTTATATTTTAGAAGGAATTGATTTTAAGAAAAATACTACCAAGGAAGGTTTCGATAAGATAAAAAGCTGTATTATTAATAAACAGCATATGTATGTGTATTATAAAGTCGAAATGGGTGGCGATGTAGCCGCTTTTACAAGTGATGTTATAACTAATTTTTTGTATGGTAATATATCCTTGGTTATGGTTGATTTTTCGAATATTGAGTTGAAACGAGTAGTAATAAATTCGAGTGATTATAATATAACCGTAACAAAAATTTAATGTTATGATTCAAAAAAGGAAGGTTACCAAGAACTCAGGCAAGTGTCCCAAGTCGGGGTGCATAAAGAAAGTAGGAAGTGACTGGAGAGTGGTTAGTAACAAGACCGGAAAGTTATGGCCGGCTAAGTACAGGTCGAGGGATTCGGCTAAGAAAGCTCTAGCGGCTTATCACATGCATTGAAAAGCGTAGGCGGGTAGGTGATATGAGTCATGTACCCGCCTAATGTTTTAATCCGCATCTGATTATACCTATCTTTGTAGAAAACGTTATTTATGGCTAAGAAAGATAAGAAAGAGGAAATCCCTTCATGGATAAAGGATTTGTATAAGGAAGATCTTGATCGTGTTGTAAGAGGTGAGCGTCCCATGTATTTCAGGGGTATGGATGATAGTCCTTTAAAGAACGTATCCCCGGAGTTTGATATCCTTAGTGGAGGATCCGCTGTTAAGGGTATGAATGGGATAAGAGGTGCGTTGTCTCCGTTGAATAATGGCATGGGTAATTATAATTTCAGCATTAGGGGTATAAATAAGAAGATAGGCGAGCTGGTTGATGAGGCGGGGTTATATTTGCCTGAGAAATTAAGACCTATATATCAGACTGTGGTGGACGCTATGTCGAGATCCAAAGATAAGGGGTTGGGTTATATCACGCAGCCGTTGGCCAACGCCCTGTACCCTGCGGACGAGCGACGGAACCGGCGTCTGGACGGGGAGCATCCCGTTGGTTATGTGGATGCCATAGACGGCATATGGCCTAGGGAGAAATATGGGCTATGGGGAGAGAAGATGGATAAGAAACAAGGGGGTGGATATGTGGCTTCAAGGGATAACACCTCCGTTGGATCTAGTGGCATAAATCTTAATACTGAATATGGTAAGAAGATAAATGATGGAGTTGACATTACCGAGATTATAGCTGGAGGTATCCCTATTATCGGGGATGTTATGGATGTGAGAGATTTTGTGGAGTCATCGAAGGCTGGGGATGGTTTAGGAATGACATTATCAGCTTTAGGGCTATTCCCGGTATTAGGTGAATTTTTTTCTTTCGCTAATAAAGTAAAGAAGATTCCTCTGCCAGAAGATAAACGTAAATTGTATGATTTTCTTGTAGATAATGATCTTGTGGATAAATATGTTCATGATGAACCTTTGGTTAGGGATTTTTTTAACAAGGATGTTCATGAGAGAATTTCAAGGAATTATAACAATCTCCCTGATTCTTATAAGGCGGCTGTGGATTTGATGATTGATAATGGTGTTGATCTCCAAAATATAAATGATGTGTCTAACAAGCATATTAAGGATAAGATAGGTTCTATGCTTGATGATAATGGGAAACGGTTGGAAGAAGCTTACAATCTAAGGGTATCGGCGGATTCTGATTTTGATGATTTTAGATATGAGGTATCCTCCGCTTTGGATAATAGTAATGCTAAAGGGTTTTATACTAGTAAATACAATAAGGTTGTTACTAGGAGCGATGAGAGTTTATCTAACCTATCTCATGAGTTTAGGCATAAATATGATTCAAGTAATAATTATAATAAGATTTATTTATCCGAAAATGATGAGTCATTATTAAAAGACGCTTATAGGGCTGACCCAAACTCATCAAGTAATGAGATATCAGAGAAAATAGCTTTTAATACTCAAGCTAGATTTCGCTTGTGGAATAAATTTTATAATACATATGGAAGGACTCCATCTATTGATGATCTTGATAAATATATCGATAGTATGGATGAGATTGATGTGTACAACCTTGTGAGCGGTATAGGTAGCAATTATGCTAAAGATTATTCCAATAACATGCTTGGAGCTACAGGCGAGGTATTGAAAGAATCATCGGATAAAATAAAAAAGGCCATTAAAAACGTTCCTGCTATTTTGCCGGCGGCTATAGTTGGCAAGATGTTGATGGATGATGATAAGGAGAAGAAAGATAAGGGAGGGACCGTAAGCACAGGTAGGACTTATGGAGATGGTAAATATGTAATTGATTCTGACAGATCAGAGGATAATAAGATGGTTGTGTATGATGAGATATGGGATTATTTGACCGATAAGAAGGGAATACCACAAACGCAAGCTATCGGTATCCTGTCGAACATTGCCGTCGAGTCCGGAGGGGACACCGAAGCCCTAGGAGCTGCTGGTGATTTTGGTATCCAGCAATGGCTTGGACCGAGAAAGAAGGAGTTACAGCGCAGGTATGGAAAGAAACCGACATTGACACAGCAGTTGGATTATCTCGTGGATGAGTATCAGGGTAAGGTGCCGGGATTAGGATGGAACTACATTAATCAAGGCAAGTTCTTTGATAAGGACGCTCAGGGGAATGAGTATAACTATTATATGTATTCTAAATCCGATTTCGATAACGCTGTCAACTACAAGGACGCTACCGTGGCATGGAATCAAGGATACGGTAGGCCTCTTGGATCGACATTAAGAAACGAGAAGCGGTTTGAGTTCGCCGATATGTTCTCCAACAGATACGGTGTACCGGAGAACGAGCCAATGAGATACGAGTTCGGGCAGCGGGATTCTGGTACGGGGGACGGAGGTCAGCAGCCTATCCCTGAGACGGTAGCCCCTGCCGATCTTTCTTTGGCTTCCCGTTCTTCCATGGATAGCTGGTGGGAGAAGGAGGGTCAAGACCTGTTATATAAGATGCTAGCTCAATCCGGCGCTAACAAGAAAGCTATAGAGGACATCGCTAATAATATTAAGAATGATCCTCAATCAGAGGCGCAGATAGCGGAGGCTGAGCGTATGCGTAAGGAACAGGCGAAAAGGCAGTTGGTGCTTAATATGATACCGGGGTTGATGCTGAATATAAAAGGAATGTCGTCAATAAAATTCGAAGGAGGTCCTGTTGGGGATGATAAATGGTTTTATGATAAGGATCAACGAAAACGCATCGTGGACAAGCAAGAGGCGATAAGAGCATTAAGCAAGGAAAGGCATAAGATTCTAAATGCGTCAAGATCTGCTTTTCAACAGGGTCTTATAGATGAGGATCAGTTCAGGAGGATGAATAATCTTCCTATATTTAAATTGAGTGATAATATAAGAGGAGGCGGAAACAAGGATGTTGATCTCTTGAATAGTCTTTTTGATACAGCCATGTACGACACGTTTGGAGAATCTGTTAAAAAGGGGTCAGAAGAGGGTGAGATAAAAAGGAAGGAGAGGTTTTATCCCTATAAGCTTATGGCTGATACTTTACTTACAATAGGTGATATAGCCACAGCATCTCCTGGATTCTTGAGGTTAATAGAGAGATCAGGCGCTAGATTGTATCCGTTATTGAATAATATAGCCCATAGTAATTCTGTCCAAAAAATATCTGGTGTATCAGGAATAGGTGTTGATTCTTCTCAGATGGCACTAAGCCCGGATGATGATAATTTTTGGAATATACTAGGGGTGGCGGGTGCGGCCGCTGAATTGATAGGTGGTATGGATATATTAAGAAATACGAACGTGATGGGTAGGATCGGAAATAGATTGGATGATATTCTTGATATAGCTAATCCTGTCGTGACTTTAGGAGGGTTAGCTAATGATATATTGGACTAATTCGTTATATTTGTCTGTTTTTAAAAATATTTTAGTATGAAAAGGTTGTTGTTTTTATTTACTATGTTATTGACGCCATTCGCTTTGATGGCGCAAGAGGTAATCCCATCAGAAGGGCCTATTACTATTGATCTGACTACCTTTACCGGAATCATGGCTTTCGTCACGATGTCAGCCACTCAGCTAGCTAAGGTGGTTCCGTATATCGACACCCATAAGTGGGCTAAGATCCTATCGGCTGTAGTTATCGGCATGCTGGTATGTATCCTGGCTTGGGTTCTTCAGGTATCCCCGTTGTTAGTAGGGAGTGAATGGTGGGAAGCTCTGTTGTATGGGGTGGCTGTCGGGCTTAGCGCTGCTGGCTTCTATGACTTGGTGAAAGCGATAGGTTCGTTATTTGTGAAAAGGATCTAGCATCTTGTAATTATTTGAGATATGTAAAATTTCAAGATTTTATTATCTATAATATAAGCTATTATATTTTGTAATAATATTAGTATTGCTTATATTTGTGCGCCTACCTACTCATCACGAGCGGATAGGCGCATTTATTAATTTAAAACTTTTGGTAAAGGTATGAAAAGTAATTTGATTTTATCATCAGAGAGTAGGGAATTATTAGGTAGGAACATTTCTGTTATGTCCAAGGACGGGTTTGTATGCATAACGGAAGTTATGGAAGCCTTGAATGAAAAACGTAAATCTATGGGGTTGGAGTCTAGAAGGCTTGATCATTTGTTTGCTACTAATGGATTTCAGGAAAAGATGAAAGCTCTTGTTAGGGAGCTGAGTATTAATGATATATGTACTGTAAGAAATCTTACGGTACAAAACCACGAATTGAAAATCAATAAGATAACCGATCTCAAGAAATACGGAATGGCTTACCGAAGAGGAAAGGGGGAGGGTCAGAAATGGTATGTAAATCCGTATTTTTTTGTTATGGTAGCATTGGAATTGGATCCAGAGATATACGCCAAGGTGATAATATGGTTGCATGATGGATTCATAGAGGACAGGAATGCCGCTGGCGAGGCTTATATCAAGATGAGTTCGGCCGTTGCCAGGTTGGTTAGCGACAAGAGTCAGTTGTCTGATAAGATATCAAGGGTAGCTAAGGCTATTAATTTTATTGTCTTTAACAAGCATGAGAGTGGGATAAGGAATACGGCTGCAAAGAATCAGTTAAACGACATAGTAGCTGTAGAGAATGTTATCACCGGGGTTATAGATGGTGGTTTTATAAATACTTATGATAAACTTATAGATTATCTTGGTCATGAGTGGAAAAAGAAGTGGGGCAATCCTATAACGTGTTTAAAAGATTGATATTAAAAAGACTCATCGTTGCTAAATGATGAGTCTCTATTTTTTTAAATTATCTTTGTATCAGAACGAAAAATGATTTGGCATGAGCAAGTATGTAATCAAGAGAAAGATACCTAAATATCAAAAGGCTGGGGAAGTTGATCCTGTCATGCCCGGTGATGTTGTTGGTCTTCAGGGTCTTGGAGTGGAACCTTTGGTTTCGTCTACCCAGATAGGATTTGATATTCAGCAGCCTGATATTAATACCATTGATACAAGTGATTTGAACGCTATCGTTGACAGCAATAAGAAGGTTGATGAGTCTGGCAGTACGGATGTTTTTGACTTTACCACCATACCTTATTATGGAGCTGATGATATAGGATCTAGGTTTACCCAGATGGGGCGTGGTATAGGGCGTATGAGAAGCGAGGGATACGGTGATTTATCCACCGGGGCTAAGACGGCTAATGTCGTGGGTACTGTAATGTCAGGCATCGGCGGTGTCTTAGGGTTGGCAAGGAATGTATTCTCAGGGATGGCGTCAGAGCAAGGCACTCGTACTAATATCAGGTTAGCTCAAGAGCGAGAGGCTAGGCAGAGACGGCAATCTCAGATGCGGTATAAGGATGGAGGTGGTGTTTATCTAGGGCCTAATAATAGGTTTGATAGCGGAAGTCTTACCGGTGAGTATCTATATCCGTTACCTAAGTCGATGGAAGACCAAGCCAACGTAGAGGTCGAAAAGGGTGAGTACGTGACGCAGCCCGGAGAGGCGCCGATGGAGGCTATGGGGCAGAAGCACGCCGATGGTGGAACCCCCGTTTCCTTGGAGCAGGGAACGAAGGTTATTACCGACGACACAACCATAGAGCCGGATTTCGCCAAATACATCAGGGATACGTATGGGATCAAGGCCACGCCTAAGGATACGTATGCTACGTTAATGGACAGATATAAGATCAAGATCGGTCTTAAATCAGCTTATGATGATCAGAAGAAGGCTTTGGATAAGTTGAAGAAGAACGATAAGATAGATGACGAGAATACGAGGCGTTTAAACGCTTCTGTATTATCCATGGCTATAAATGACAGTAACGAGACGGTTAATGGCTTAGAAGGAAGATTTACGGACTTCGCTAATGTTATATACAAGGAGCAGGAAGACCGGAAGATGAAGAAGGATGAGGATACGTATTTCGCTAAGGGTGGTGAGATAGATAACATCATATCCAGATCTATGAAAGAATACGGTCTTACGGAGGAGGATATAGCTGAGGCTAAGAAAGAGCTGCTTAAGAAAGTGGCTGGTATTCGTCAGAAGATGGAGAAAGGTGGTAGTTCTTTATTCGATTACCTACTTACTTTCCGTCCCGTAGAGAACAAGTACAATAATAAGGATAACACGTTTGGGTATCAGCGTCAGGGTCAGGATGGCTCTTATGGCGGTATTAATACCGATGAGAGACTGGAGTATTATAAGACGTTCATGCCTTTGGCTTACGATGCTTATATGAGCGCTCCGAAGGCTACTGCTGCCAAGGCTCTTCAGGATGCTATATACAACACTACTGGTGGGTGGATGGGCTTGGCCACGGCGGAGAACCCGATCATCGCCAACGCCGAGGCGCTTCGGGATTACACGACGCTCGTTTCCTTTGGCGGTGAGGATAGTCAAGGTAATTACCCGGAAGACAAGAAAGCCGCATATCATGATAGGATGAGAGACAATAAATTAGGTTTGTTTACCACATCTCGCCCTATGATCGGTCTAGACGTTGTTACAGAGGAACAGCATAAGGCTCTTAACGATGCTGGTATCACCCATTTTAGCCAACTATTCTCTGACAAGAACAAGGATGTCGTTAATAAGATACTTGGCGAGGATATGCTTAAGATGCAGGCATTGAGATCCATGAAAGGAATGGAAGGTCTTGATTTTATACTTGACCCTCACAAGGTGGCTCCCGGTCCTATGAATATAGGTGACGTGGAGGATCCCGATGTTAAGCTGGATATGCCTGAGCTTATCGATGCTAGTACCCTTCCTAAGACGAATACCAATACAAATACAGGTAAGTCGGATAACAATAGGGGAGGAAGAAATATAGTAGGTGGTGGTCTTGATTTTCCTGAGGTGTTCAGGATGACTCCGGGATCCGTGACAACGGAAGGTCTGGAAAGGCATTACGCTCCTACCGTGGATCCGGTATTGAGATCAGCGGATCAGTATATGGTTGAAGCCAATCGTGCTTTCCAATCACAATTGGATCAGATGGGTAATGTCCCGGATTCTCAAAGAGGAGCTTTATCATCTAACCTACAGGCTATCATGAGTTCTAATATAGGTAGGTATATTAACGAGGTAGAGCAGGGCAATGTCGCTCAAAGAACTTGGGCTGATAATGTCAATTCTCAATCATGGGCGAATACTTATGACAAGAACATAGCGCAACGTCAAGCTTATCAGCAACGGATATTGCAGGGATTGGCTATTAATGACGAGAATTGGGCTAGATATTTTGATAGCGTGAATGACGAGATCCAGCAGAAGTGGAACACGGCTACGACCATGAATACATTAAGATCTATATTTGGGGATGTTAAGATTGGTCCCAATGGCCAGTTGATCGCAGACCCTCAAGGAGATATATTAAGTTACAGGAGATTATATCCTGCTCAGGAAGTAACTAAAGGCAAAAAAGGATAAATAATGGCTTCACAATACAGTATATTAAGGAATTACGGTAAGTACGTATCACCCTACAACATGGATGTCATGATGCAGGGTATGGGATACATGCAGCAGAAGATAGATACCAATCGGCAGGCCATAAACGAGTATGCTGATTATATCATCAATTCTGATATTATAAAACCTCAGGATAGGGAATATCTTCAGAATAGGTTAAATGGATTGATACAGGATGTGAATAACGTGTATCGTAAATCCAATCTAGCTTCTGACGGTATAGCCAGAAGCATACAAGCCCGTCTTGGAGAGGCTTTAGATACCCGTGTATTGAACGCTATCGCCGGTACTAGGGAGTATAGGTCTTTCTCTCAGAAGATCGAAGATATGAAGCTTAATAATCCTAAGCAATATAGTGCCATAAATGAGACTGTGGCCTTAATGCCGTTTTATGAATGGGTTAATGATGGTCAGGTTGGTACAAGGATGAATCCTATTCATTACACTCCTTATACGGATTACAATGAGGAGATGAATAAGATGATGAAGGATTTCGTCAGTCTTAATAAGGGAAAGAAGTTTTCTGTTCCTGAGGTAGTGGATGGCAAGCCTACTGGTAGGATGAGAGACATTACTGTTGATGAGATGAGTCGATCTCAGATTAGAGCGATAGCCGCTAGATCTATATCCCAGAACGCTAAGGCTCAGATGCAGATAGAGGGTCAGTATTTGGCTGCCACTAATCCCGGTATGTTTAGTGGCATGACTACTGATCAGTTCGTTAATAAATATGTTTCCGGTTTTGACGCTGAGGAGAGCGCACTCTTAGCCAAACTCAAAGGGGCCGAGGCCAGCCCTTCCGCTAAGGCGGCTATTGAGGCGTCACTACAGGAGGTCCGGGAACAGCGCCGTGCGTTAGTGGAGGAGGCTACTTCCTTTATTGGCAATAATATGAACCCGGCTAGAGCGGGGGAGTTTATTGTACGTAATGAATTTCTTGATGGTGTATCCGCTAGATGGTCGTATAACAACTCATCTGAGAACTACATCGCTGATGATTATTACTTTAAGATGAGAGATCTTGATTTCAAGGAGAGAGAGTTCTCGTGGAGGCAGAAATCAAAGGAGATAGATCAGAATCTTAAGCTTAGGGAAGTAATGTCCAAGGAAGCTGGTAATAGCTCTAATATCCCTACAGGTGTTATGATTGAGCTGGAAAAGGTTCAGCCTAATGTTACTCCTGAGAATATATTTGACAATCAATATATTCAGAATGAGAATAATATATCGACAGGTGAGAAGGATTTAATATCATCCATAAATCCTGTTGATCTACGAGGCATAGAGAACGATATACAAAACAATCCTTCTATATATCATGGTGGTGTTAATAGCGAGAATATTATGGCATGGATCACTAATAATGGCGGTGCGTCAAGTTCTGTATTATCATCAACCCCAAATATGGTGAATAAATACGAGGCTCTTATGGCAGCGAATGATAATAGGAATAGGTATGGTAAGATCATGGATGAGGAAGTTGATTATCTTACAAATGCCTTTGATGTCGCTACGGAAAATATCCTTAATGATGCTGTAAGGGATCAGGACTATGTTACTGGAGGTATTGATACATATACTGACAATGGTATGGTTAATGCGAGGGATGTTGGTAAGAATGGAGCTATTATTGGAGGGAA
>ULNQ01026840.1_pt1 | contig 11882 bp, 12 predicted proteins | sample 1951951 | NCBI WGS metagenome assembly ULNQ01 (sample SAMEA4835580, study PRJEB28245) | human gut metagenome | biome: gut microbiome; material: fecal sample | place: Denmark | collected 2008
ACTCGACTTTTTATGGTTTAGCGGACAGTAATATAACAAAATAAGCTTGCTTATTTTTGTGTTCCCGAGCCGCAGCCTATATTATCTCACATTAGAAATTTCCGGAAGATCAAGAATTTCTCCAAACGCTATTATTCCTTGCGTTCAGGCACCACCACATCATCGACCACTGCGTCGGGTTTCGGCTGCGACACCTCTTTCTTTGGCTTGTCGCGATGGAGCGGCAACGTGTATGCCACCGACAAACTTACGTTCAAATGATTGTCGCGCACGCCATAGCCCGGGATATAGTACGGCCGCGAATTGGGCGAATCCTTGACGGAAAACGGGAAATTGTAGCGCACCGACCATCCCATTGAGAAATTTTTAAACAGTTCAACCTGAATGCCTACCACTGCCTCGCCCCAGAACGCAGAGCTGCTTTGCCCGCGCAAGTCAAACGTCGACGGGTCCTTGCCCCAATAGCCATTGTCGACAGTGATGCCGGTAACGTCATAGTTAAACTTTGACGCAGCAAAGCGCACACCGGCATACAGCTGATATTTAGGGTCTTTGGCATAAAGGAAATTGTAGTTCATTCCGATTTTGCCATACAAAGCAAGTTTACTCTTATATGTAAAATTACCGTCCTCAGGTGAGCAGTCGGCTTGTCCGAAACCCACTTCCGCCACCGGGATATAGCGGTTTCTGATATTCACTGCCGCCCACACGTCGCCATCGCCATAGTCCTGACCGAGCGCACGCATAAGAGGTCCCCAAAAGTTGACACCAAGCGTGACTCCCATCAGCGTCGGACGATATACGCGTTTCGACGCACGCTCGATTGAATCGCGACGCAACGAGTCGAGCGTCAACGAGTCGGTGCGCAGGAATTTCAGCTTCTCCTGGCGCCGTATCTCCTTCAGCTCCTCCTTCGTCACAGGCTTCAGCTCGTCGGTCGACGCCACCGGAGTCACCTTGCGTTGAGCCACTGCCACAACAAGCGAGAGCAGCAACACCGCAATCACAGCCAGCCGCCTCATTGTGCGCCGGCCTCCCCTGTCCGGAAGAATATCTTAATATTTTCAGTGTTGGTGTTGTCTATACGCCGCTGCGGCACTTGGATGGAATCAATCAGATTGTGCGACACGCTGTAGTCCGTGACGTCAAACACATAAAATGCTCCACAGTCCTTGGAGTAGAAAAACGGCACACGGTCGTAGCTGACCGTCACCGTGTCGGTTATGCCCTCCAAATCCTGCTGGTTATACTGAATCACAAAGCGCGAGCAATCAGCGTCGACATCAAACGGCAGATAGACCTGCTTGGTCGACGACTGGTTGCGGATAATCGCCGAATCGCCAGGAGACCCAATGCCATAGACCGTCAGCGAGTCAATCGCAATCGACGTCTTCGTCTGCGACGAATAAAACCCAGCCAACGGAAGACTCGAAGAATTCTCCTCGCAGCCGTTGTTGCTGCACGACGCCATCCACATAATCACACCTATCGACAACGCCAGCAATATGTTGCGCAAAGCCGTCATACCCACGTCAAATCTCCTCACGGATTTGATAACTGTTGCGGCCCTCGGCATTGCGGGCAATCAGCTCGCCGATAAATCCGGCAAGGAAAAACTGCGAGCCCAGCAGCATCATCGTCAGAGCGATGTAGAAATACGGAGAGTCGGTAACCAGACGATAAGGCATGCCATTATACATGGCACACAGCTTCATCGCGCCAACCACTATGGCCGACACAAAACCGATAAGAAACATTATTGAGCCGAGAAATCCGAAAATATGCATCGGCTTACCGCCAAACTTCGAGATAAACCACAGACTCAGCAAGTCGAGATACCCGTTGACAAAACGGTTCAAGCCAAACTTCGTAGTGCCATATTTGCGGGCCTGATGGTGCACAACCTTCTCGCCGATGCGTGCAAAACCCGCATTTTTGGCAAGATAAGGGATATAGCGGTGCATCTCGCCATAAACCTCGATGTTTTTAACCACATCCTTGCGATAAGCCTTCAGACCACAGTTGAAATCGTGCAGATTCTTGATGCCGCTCACCTTGCGCGCCGTGGCATTGAAAAGCTTTGTAGGAATCGTCTTAGACAGCGGGTCGTAGCGCTTCTGCTTCCATCCCGACACAAGGTCGTAGCCATCCTCCATAATCATCCGATAAAGTTCCGGAATCTCGTCAGGACTGTCCTGAAGGTCGGCGTCCATAGTAATCACCACATCGCCCTCGGCACGCTCGAATCCAACGTTCAGTGCCGGCGACTTGCCATAGTTGCGGCGGAAACAAACACCCTTCACAGCCGCACTCTTGGCCTTCAAGTCGTTGATAACCTTCCACGAAGCATCGGTCGAGCCATCGTTGACAAAAATAATCTCATACGAGAACCCGTTGGCTTTCATCACGCGTTCAATCCAAGCCTCCAGTTCAGGCAGCGATTCCGCCTCATTATACAGCGGAACTATAACAGATATATCCATAAATTCTTTCTTGTACGTACAGTCTGCAAAATTAGCATTTCCCATCGTAACAAAAAAATCGATTGCCGTTTTTTGAAAGTTTTTTTGATTATAGCCGCCCTCTGTCGATGCATATCGTCATTTTCGCCGGTCAAAGCCGCCCGCCCGACACCTTTTCGCCTCCAAATCCACCGACAAAAAAACAAGCACCCCCGCAAACGTTAAAAACTTCTCCTCAACACCAATTTTCCACTCGTTTTTTTCCTTAATCTTAGTTTATTTACCTACCTTTATGGTCGAATTATAACAATCCTATCAAAAGAAAGTCTATTGATTTAATCTAACCTCTGAGCAATAACATTGGAAGATAGACAATACTATCTGAATTGTTGTTTAGATATAGATGAAATTTATTAAAAATATGAAATGTAAGTACTATGAGATTTTTTGATTTCATTCGAAAACTAACAGGTACTGATGAGGACTCTCGCTTAAAGAAGCTTTCGAATCGAATATCAGAGCTTTTTCGCGAAAGAACTAATATTGAGGAAAGGCAGAAGAAAACTAATTCTTCTGCTGATACTTCATGGTTCAAGATAACTCCAACTGATCAGGCATCTGTCAAGACAAAAGACTTCACACCTCCTCAATTTGGGAAGATACGAACCATGGCTGATCTTCTTGAAAAAAGGGAAAAAGAGGAACAAGAGCGAAATCATCAGATTCGTGGTGTCTTAACAGAACTTTTCACAAAAACCATTGAGCAAATCAAGCTTGAAAATGCCGACAAAGCTGAAGAGTATCTATACAAGGCTTCTCCACTGGAGAAAGAACTCAAAGAGGACTCTTTCACAGAGCATTTCAAGTCATTGCAAGCTGATATCAAGGAACTCAAGTCTATTCTCTTACAAAAAGAAATAGAGAGAAGAGAAGAAGAGGAACGCAAGCTTGCAGAGGAAAGGGCAAGGAAAGAAAAGTTAGAGGCAGAACGTCAAGAACGCATTCGTAAGCAACAGCTTGAGAAAGAACGTGAGGCTCGTGAGTACGAAGAAAAACTTGCAAGGATTGAAACTGAAAGAGCAGAAGAGAATGCAAGATTGCGTTCAACTGTCACCCAGAAAAAAACAAATCCAGATGCATTCTTGAATCATCTAAGGTTAAATGGTGTACGCTACTTCTATCATTTTACTGATGAGATGAATGTCAATTCTATTAAAAGACTTGGTGGCTTGTATTCCTGGTATTACTGTTCTCAACACGATATTAAAATTTCTAATGCCGGTGGTGACTTGCAATCAAGAGGACTAGACAGTCTATATGGTCTTCAAGACTATGTCAGACTCAGTTTCTGCTCAGATCACCCTATGGCATACCGTAAATATAAGGAAGGTGCCCGATTGGTTCTATTAAAAATAAAGATTGATGTAGCTACATTCAAGGATACCTTGTTCTCTGATATGAACGCAGCAGATTCTGATCATACTCATGGAGGAAGTCTGAGTGATCTTCAAAGAGTCAATATCGGTGCGACAAAAGCATCCTACGTCAACAGGAACAGCCCCATCTTCCATGCTCATCAGGCTGAATGTATGGTTAAGACCTTCATTCCAATTGAATATATTGAAAATATAAACAATCCAAATAGAATGGTATTCTAATTATGATATACGTAGAAAACAAAAAAAGAAAACTTGAAAAAATTAAGGAACAATATCCGGGAGCTGACATTCTGGATATAACATCAACAACAAACGCCAAATGGGCTATGGTCCTTAGTCCATTCTATCCTCATGGAAATATACCAATTCCATTTTCTGAAGGTTACTTTGCAAAGTGTGTAGAAGGTATATGGCAGGGCCTAAAGGTTTTTGAAAACTGCGGCATAGACATGTCAAGTTTCCAAAACGATACTATGTCAGGATTAAAACGTACAGTAAGAAAGTTCGGACTTCCACGTGGACACCAAAAAGGTATTCATAGCTCTGAATTGCTTAACTACTTTGATGCACGTATGCAGATTTATCTTCCCTCGTATAAATACGTATTGGACAATGTACCTACCGCTCATAATGTAGTAATGAAAATTGCGGAAAGAGCCAAAGATCATGATATTGTATTCCTTGACTATAATGCAAACACAGATTTCAGAGATACATCATCACCGATGTCTCATGCAGGATTGGTGAAAATGTACATAGAAGGCACATATCCAAAGCCTGACGAGAAATACGAGCCTCTTACAGCAGAGGAAATTGCTGAAAGAAAAGAAGCTAAGAAAACCGCTCGTAAAGCAGGAACAAAGAAAAATAAAAAAGAAGTAAAACAATTAAATATATTTGACTGATATGAATACATATTTGCAAAATCTCACAGCGCTTGAACTCGGACTTCTAATCGCCTCTATCATCATTGTTGCGGTAGTAGTCTATTTCCAATTTCGTTTTTTCTCTGCAACAAGAATGAGAATTACACAACTTGGTGCCTTTTTCCCAGATCAGTCACAACTGAGTACTATCAAGACCTCCATTACTAAGGATGATCTTAATACTCGAGAATCTCTTAGAAAATTCATACAGGATCCACCTGCACGACACGTGGAAACAATAACTCCATCTTTAGTAGCAGAGGACGAAAGTGATTATGATACATACGATGATCCAGTGGAAAAAATCGAGTACTCCGATTTGGATTTGATAAAAGCAAACGGAGGCAGTGACGCTTTCCGTGAAATGGTGTTTGATACAAATGCATATTTGTGTAAGAATGTCGGCACATCTGCTGAATTTTCTATTCTTCAAGATATCTGCGAGAAGAAAATAGAAATGCTTGAAACACAGATTTCTAATACAATCAATGTCCCACTATACCTCGGTCTTGGTGGTACATTTATTGGTATTATTACAGGTCTGGCAGGTATTGCTTCTAATGTCGACGATTTGTTCGCTGGTGGCAACATGGTACCATTAACCAATCTTCTCGTTGGTGTCATCATCGCCATGTTTGCAAGCTTGTTCGGACTTGGCTTGATGGTTTACAATTCTTCTATAAACTACAAAGAAGCATTGAAGAATTGTGATAAATATAAGAGTGTTTACTACGACTTTCTCCGTAGAGAACTCATGCCATCACTTTCTAACAGCATGGCATCAAGTCTGAATTCCCTTAAATCAGTTCTTGGCGAGTTTATTGGTAAATTTGGACATAATCTCGATGCTTATGCCAATTCAGCAGAACTTCTGAATGACAACATCGAGAAGCAACATCTTCTTCTTGTAGAGATAAACAAGATGAAACAGAAGGAAATGGCAGTTGAAATTGCCAATGCATTTCAAACACTGAAGGACTCTTCTGACTCTCTGGAGAAATTCCACAGCTATCAAGATGGATTAAATGAAACCATAGAAAAAGTTGATGAAGCTGTTTCTAAAATTGATGATGTGGTTGCTTCATTTGATGACTTCGCCAAGTCCCTCAAGGTTGTCGTTGAAAACCAAAGTTCAGCCTCTGAACTACAAACACAATTCCGTGCTTCAATAGAAAAACATTTTCCTACAGGTTCAGAAGCTCGAGAAATGTGGAGAAAGCAATTAGACAACATTACGGAAGATGCTACCAATGTTTCAAGAGAGTTGAATGCCCAACTAAAGGCTCAGACTGACTATATTAAGTCGTTCATTGAAAGTAACAAGACAGCATTTGAATCAATGTCACAACTAAATACGGTTGTAAGCAAATTGATTGAATACACAAATGTACAAGCTGAATGTTACAAGGATTTGAAGACAGAAATTCAATCTCTCAAACAAGAGCAATTGAATGCTCAGAAAAATGCAAATAAGTTGAATGGCGACTTGCTGACAGCAGTAAAGGAAATGATCTCAGCCATTAAGACAACAAAGAATTAATTATGGCAAGACAAAAAGACCCGTTTTGGACGAGCTATTCTGACCTGATGACTAGTTTATTCTTCGTCATGCTCGTCCTTTTCATCATTTGCCTAATCAAAGTCGGTAAGACAAATGGTGAGTTGCGTGATGCTCTAGGCACAGCAAATGCAGATAAAGAAAGACTTGAACAGATTCTCCAGCTGGATAGTCTTTACAAGAAGCTTAGTAATGAATCTACACTTGGCTATGATTCTGAGAAGAAAATGTTCTATGCCAAAGATTTTGTAGGCAAAGAAATATTCTACTCAAACGACGATAAAATAAAAGAGGAATATCTTGGGATGGTTGATTCGGTCGGTACCGATTTAGCTAGAATTTTACAAGCATTGCACAATGATAAGTTTCATTACCAGCTTGTAATCGAAGGAAATGCTGCGATAAAGTGGGACCAGTTGAAAGCAAATACTTATAATCCCGACAACACTGAAATGTACTATCTAAGCTATAGACGTGCCTTAGCACTATATAATAGATGGCGCATTGTCGGTAAACATGATTTTCGTAAATTCAATACAGAAATCATTATTGCAGGTAGTGGATTCAATGGTAACAACAGAGACAAAAAAGTTGAGGAAAACAATAAGCGATTCATTATTCAGATTCTTCCTAAAATTAATCGTCCTGATCCTGATAAAGGACAAAATAAATAAGGAAAAAATATGGTACTCCTTCTTCTGATATTCACAGTTTGTGGCATTCTTCTGATATTCTTTAAAAAGTTATCAAGGAGCGAAAATGTCATGCTCTCAAAAGCTATATTAAACCACAATCAGCTTGTCTGTGCATTGACTCAGAAAGCTTTCGTAGGCCAGCATACGGCACTGACAGAGGACGAAGAACGTAGAATTGTGACCATGGCAGAAGCAGATTGGAACGAATGGGACAATCTGATTACTGAAATGCACAAGTTTTACAGTTCGAATCCATTTCTGGTGAATGACTTTCTAAAGGACTATTTCCCAAATATACAAGATAGAACTCTTTATAAGAAGCTAACTTCAAATGGCTCAAAAATGAGTAAAAATGAAGCAGCAATTAGAAGTTTATCTTTCGATGAAATCAAAGTCTTAGACTCTATGACAGAAGATGACTGGAACAAGAGAAAAGCAAGGCTCACAAAAATCAATAATATTATCAATCATAATGCTGATGGAATTAAAACTTATAAAGAAATTAAGAAACTTTCTTCAGGACCAAACAACACATTGCTTCTCCGAGATCAGAATTTGATAGAGCATCTCCAAAAATGTTATGTCATTTCAAAGCAGCAAGATGATTGGCTAAAAAGACAAGAGAGTTTTTGTGCAAAATATAGAAGTACGATTACTGAATGCAACTCTAATGCTGGGTGCTATACCTATGATGTTCCTTTCAACAAAATCCGAAAAGATGGTACCAGCACGAAATCCAAATTTAAAATCTGGCAATCTTTCTCAGATTCATATTCTCCATACCATCTTGAAGAACAATCAGATTCAATGGTAAATACTTATGGAGAGCTAGATGATTTCAAGAATCGCCAAAGATATTATTACGAGTACATCTACGAAAGAATATTCCATGTCATACAAAAGATAGAAGAAGACAATGAAGAAAAACCTCTAGTTGTTTTCATAAATAACTGTCCATTTGAGTGGGCAAAAGAGACATACGATTATCATTATAATCATCTTAAATCACTTTTAGATGATTATGATTTCCCGTATGTTAACATAGATAGACTTTATTTACTTGATACATCAACAAATTACAAGACCGTAATAATTGTTGATTTTATTACATCAAATGACGAACTGTACACCAATTGCAACCTAATCGTCAGCTTCTTTAAAGATTTCATTCCAACAATAGGCTATCATACAATATTAAAAGAGTATTCTGATACAGAAGTAAAAGAAATTATTGATAATGAAAGAAATAATAGAGACACCTCCAGCTGCTCGAATGAGTACTGACGAAGAAAGAATTCTGTATGTTAAGACAATATTACTAAAAGCAAACAAGGCTGAACGCTTTTCTTACTATGCGCTGTCGAATGTTTTAATAGGAAATGGAGTGAAGTCTGGATTCATCAAACCGGTTTGGTTGGACTCTCCTGATGATATAAAAGCCAATTCTACAACTGGAGACGGAGAAAAGGGCTTTGCTTATTCCCTCAATGGCGTTAAACAGCCTAATTTCACAATTGAAGGTGATAAGTACTCTATAAGAAGATGTTTCCAAATTCACTTATCTTTTCAACAAAAAAATTGGAGTCTGGGAACAATTCATAAACAAAGGTGAAGATGCAATAAGAAAGATGAATGAAATCGGAGTGTTATCATGGTAATACTTTATTCTATCATCATACAACTTGGTGACTATAATAATTATGCTTGAACTCGAACTACAGCAATACTTCCGCCGCGAGTATCCGCAGGAGAAATGGAAGGAATTAAAAAAACGGAAGGCTCGTTTAAAATACAATAAGCGTAAATTATGGCACTCGCAACAAACATAAACGGCTTGCTTAACAAGCAAACGATAGGATACATCCGCTTTGAATTCAAGAAAGGATGAGATCCGATAATCACATATAACTATTTTTTCTGAGCGTTTATTTGCGCCTATTCCACTGCTGTTTCTTTGAAAAATGGCAGTTTAAGAGTAACTTTGCCCCGAGTAAACCAAAAACGATGACAACAACTAAAAAACGAGTGGCTGCGTTCGATGTGCTGAAGGGCATCGCCATATATCTGGTGGTGATGGGGCACGTGCTGACGATGTGCATACGCGACATCGACAGTGCGGTGCTGTTCAAGCTTGTTGGAGAAATACATATGCCGATATTTTTCTTTATCAGCGGCTATTTCACCTATAAGCTTACCGGCAACGGTGATTTCGCCATGCCCAATCTGCGCAAACGCTTCTGGCAGCTTATCATACCGTTTCTGGCAGTAAGCGCGCTGTGGATGTGGTATTTTCCGCACAGCCGTCTGCAATCGCCCTTGTCGCAGTCGTGGCCGCAACTTCTCACCACGTATTGGAAAGACGGCTATTGGTTTACGCTGACACTGTTTGAGGTGGTGCTTATCTATGCCGGCATAAGCCGTCTGATGGCTGCAGCGCGACGCTTGTGGATGCAGGTTGCCATAGCAGCCGCCGCATATCTGGCGTTGATTCTTGTGTCGCCCCTTATTTCCGACCCCGCCGCAAACTTCGACCCCGTAGGCATCGGACTGCTCACACAGTTTTTCCCGGTGTTTATGATGGGCGTGTTCGCCCGCAAATATTCCGACGCGTTCCGCCGCATGGCTACACAGCCGTGGGTTGCCACAGCGGCTGCCGTGGCGGCGTTCGGCACGTGGTATTATTCCGTATACACGTGGGAGTTTCCTGCCCTACCGGCATGGTGCCAGTTTGTGGCGCAACCCGTGCTCCATGCCTCGCTGATGACCGTGGTGTTCGGGATGGTCTACCGCAGCGACGTTGAGACGTTTGCCTCAACGCGCACCGGACTCTGGCTGACTCTTCTCGGCAACGAGAGTCTCGGCATCTACCTGCTCCACTACTTTTTCCTCTTCCCTCTCACACCGCTTCAGGAGCCTATGCGTATGCTTGGGCTCACGTTTATGCCGTCGGTGATGGTGTCGGCGTTTTTCGCTTTCTTCATCATTCTTGCAGTGCTTGGAGCCAATTGGGCGATAGGGAAAAACCGAGTGTTGGCATTCCTTTTGATTGGTAAAACTGTAAAAAAAGATATAAAATGAATATAGCGATTGTTGGTTCTGGATATGTAGGTCTCGTTTCGGGCGCATGCTTCGCCGAAGTCGGCGTCGACGTGACCTGTGTCGACATCGACGAGAAAAAGATTGCAAACCTTAGAAACGGTGACATCCCCATCTACGAGCCGGGGCTCGATGACTTGGTCAAGCGCAACGTGGAGGCAGGACGCCTGCATTTCACCACCCGTCTTGAAGACGTGATCGACACGGTGGAAGTGGTGTTCAGCGCCGTCGGCACACCTCCCGACGAGGATGGCAGCGCCGACCTTCGCTACGTGCTTGAGGTGGCGCGCACATTCGGCCGCAACATCAACAAATACGCTCTGCTCGTCACGAAGAGCACCGTGCCTGTCGGCACTTCCCACAAAATCAAAGCCGCCATCCGCGAGGAGCTGAAGCGACGCGGTGTCGACGTGCCGTTTGAGGTGGCGTCAAATCCGGAATTTCTGAAGGAAGGCGCGGCGATAAAAGACTTTATGTCGCCCGACCGTGTGGTAATCGGTATCGAATCGGAGCGTGCGCGCAAAGTGATGGAACGCCTCTACCGTCCGTTCCTGCTCAACAATTTCCGCGTGATATTCATGGACATCGCATCGGCGGAAATGACCAAGTACGCAGCCAACTCAATGCTTGCCACGCGCATCTCGTTCATGAACGACATCGCCAATCTGTGCGCTCTTGTCGGAGCCAATGTCAACATGGTGCGCAAGGGCATCGGCGCCGATGCCCGTATCGGCACAAAGTTCCTCTATCCCGGCTGCGGCTACGGCGGATCGTGCTTCCCCAAAGACGTGAAAGCCCTTATCCACACCGGCGCGGAGCATGGCTACCGCATGCGCGTAATCGAGGCAGTGGAATCGGTCAACGAGCGTCAGAAATCAATCGTCTACGACAAGCTCTCGGCATTCTTCGGCGGCGACCTGCGCGGCAAGCGCATAGCCCTGTGGGGACTGGCGTTCAAGCCTGAGACCGACGATATGCGCGAGGCTCCGGCACTGGTTGTCATCGACAAGCTGGTTGAAGCCGGCGCAGAGGTGGTGGTCTACGACCCTGTGGCAATGGACGAATGCCGCCGGCGCATCGGCAACCGTGTGGCTTATGCCCGCGACATGTATGACGCCGTGGTCGATGCCGACGCCCTTGCCCTTCTCACCGAGTGGAAACAGTTCCGCCTGCCTTCATGGGGCGTGGTAAGCCGTGCGATGCGCGGCAACGTCATCGTCGACGGACGCAACATCTACGACGAAGCCGAACTCTCAGAGGAAGGCTTCATCTACCACTGCATCGGAAAGTAAAGGCTTATGCGGCAACCACCGCGCTTTCGAATCAATCGGCTGGCGCAGCGGGGTTAATTTAGCCAGAATCGGTCATTAGAAATTGGCTACTAACGCCTTCCCAACAACCGATTTTAAGCATATCTTGCAACTTTCTTCCAGCATTTGCGCCGCATTTCTGCAACTTTTTTCCAGGCGATGCCCGAAAATTCAGAGCGACGGATTGGAAACAAGACGGCGTACAGCGTCGTAGTCGGTCGGGGCAAACCAATGCATGCCGGCGTCCTTGGCATACCACGTAAGCTGCTTCTTGGCGTAGACGCGCGTGTTTTTCTGCAACCGAGCCACGGCAGTCGGGAAATCCATCGTGCCGTCGAAATAGGCAAACATCTCCTTGTAGCTTACGGTGTTGAGCGAATTGAGGTGGCGCAGCGG
>ULNQ01018221.1_pt1 | contig 11843 bp, 13 predicted proteins | sample 1951951 | NCBI WGS metagenome assembly ULNQ01 (sample SAMEA4835580, study PRJEB28245) | human gut metagenome | biome: gut microbiome; material: fecal sample | place: Denmark | collected 2008
CGCGCTACCATCTGCATTCTGTGAAAGAGGAAGAAGCGCTTCGGAAAGAAGAATCGCTGTCGGTGCAGGATTTCGTCGTGCTATGCACAGGTGAGCTGAACACAAATAAAGATCAGCGGACACTGATCGACGCGGCAATACTTTGCCGAGGCAGAATTCCGGAGCTAAAAGTCCTGCTTGCCGGAAACGGCCCGATGGAATCTGCCCTGCAGGATCAGATCGCAGAAAACCATGCAGAGAATTTCATTCGACTGCTGGGTTACCGAACTGATTTGGAACGGGTTGTACCAGCGGCTGATGTAATCGTATCATGCAGCCACCGTGAGGGACTTGGTCTGAACCTGATCGAGGGTATGCTGTGCGGAAAGCCGGTCATTGCTGTGGAAAACCGGGGTCATCGTGAATTGATCGAGAATGGTGTGACCGGATACATGGTGCCTATCGGGGATAGCTGTGCCTTGGCAAAAAGGCTTGTCAGACTCCATAACGATGGCAATCGAAAGGAATTAGGGCAGGCTGGGTATAAAAAAGTACAGCTTTATACGGATGTTAGCGTGCAGCAAGAACTGGCACACATCTACGGGTTTGGAGTAAGTTGATGCGGTATTCTGTTATTATTCCTGTTTATAATGCCAAAGGGACGCTGCGGCGTTGCCTGGATAGCCTTGTGGGGCAGCAGTTTTCGGATTATGAGCTGCTACTCATCAATGACGGCTCCACCGATGACAGCGATGCTATCTGTCGTGAGTACGCCAATACATATCCTTGTGTCCGGTATTTTGCAAAAGAAAATGGCGGTGTGTCTTCCGCTCGAAACTTGGGACTTGAACAAGCGGAAGGCGAATATATTCTGTTTGTGGACAGCGATGACTATGTGTCGGAAAACTACTTCGCATCGCTTTCTGATGCACTGGAAAATGCTGCGGTAGACCTTTTGATGTTTGGATACCGCAACTTCGGCGGCGCATCCACAGAATGGGATACGGGCGAGTTTTATGAAAATGCAGAGGTTGGCGTTGCAAAACGCGTTTCTTCTGCCATGCAGCAGTATCTATTTAGCTCTCTTTGGAGCAAGGCGTTCAAAAGACAGATCATCGAGCAGCACAATATTCATTTTGCAAACGATTTGGCAATAGGAGAAGATCAGGCGTTTATTTTTACCTATGCCATGCACATTCGATCGATTGGCTCCATAGAAAACCATTTATACAACGTAGATGTCAGCGATGGGAACTCTCTTTCCCGCAAGGCACGCCCCTACCTGACAGAACAACTGATGGAAGTCAACCGCAGGATGTATGCAGCCTATCGTGATGCAGAGCATTCGCCAGAAGCAGCACGATATTATGAGGTGGCGTTGTCCTGGATGACTTACCGCAGTGCCTATTCTTGCTGCAAGGAGCTGCTGAAGTTTGATTTTTCCGTAAAGCAGCGGCGGCAGGAAATCCGGAAGATCTGCAAGCTGTACCGCGCGGAAGAAATTAAACCCGTTGGCTGGAAATGTCGTCTGATCGCGTTGCCGGTGCTGATGAGATGGAACGGGGTTATAGACTGGCTGATAAAAAACAAAGTGCGGTGATAAAGAGCAATGAAAAGAAGTAAATTCCACGAAGACTACTACCGCCTGCGGGGTGGTAAAACCTTCCCGCTCCTGCTGGATATATTGTTCAGGCATAATATTCGCTTTTTGCTCTATTTCAGAAAGTATACAGAAGCAAAGACGCCGTTTGGTAGGTTGCTTTTCAGATTTGCGCTGTACAGGATGTCCAGAAAATATGGTCTTGAGTTCAGTACGAATGCTGAAATAGACGGTGGCTTGTATTTGTGTCATCCGTATAACATTACCGTAGGAAATGGAGCAGTCCTCGGAAAAAACTGCTGCCTATATAAGGGCTGCGCGCTTGGTGTGGACTATCGCGGGGCGCGGATTGGCGCACCGCGCCTTGGTGACAGTGTTTTTGTGGGTATCAATGCGTCTGTAATAGGAGCGGTTACAATAGGCGATGATGTTTTAATCGCACCGAATGCGTATGTGAATTTTGATGTACCGCCACACAGCATTGTGATCGGAAACCCGGGTAGGATTATCCTGAAGGAGCATGCAACAGAAGGATGTATTTTTAACAGGGTTTCAGATTAGTGTGAAGCGCATCGTGTATTTACAAGGAAGAGAAAAAGTGAGTGCAGATTTGATCAAAGTTCTTATTAACGTCGGTACGATGGACGCCCGCCAAAAAGCAAGATGCGAGGCAAAAAACAGCAATGAAAAGGATTAAAGTACTTTCAATTGCCGCGTCGCTTCGCATTGGCGGGGCGGAAAAGGTTGCGGCGGATATAGGCTTTCGCGCCGACCCACAAAAGTACAGCGTTCATTATGTTGTGTTCGGCGACGAAATCGGTGCATATGAGCCGGAGCTGGAAGCACACGGCTGCAAAATATTCCACCTGCCTCCGCCGTCCGATAGCTACCGTGCTTACCTGAGCGGCTTGAAGAGGTTGATCCGCACATATCACTATGATGTGATCCACGCTCACACCATGTTCAATATCGGCTGGGCAATGCTTGCCGGAAAGCTGCATGGCGTGCCAGTGCGCGTTTCTCATGCACATTCAGCATTGGAAGAACATCGGAGCTTGAAAGTGCGCCTGTACGAATCGGCTATGCGGTCTCTGATCCTTACCTGTGCTACCGATTACATCGCCTGCGGTGTGAAGGCCGGACATCGGTTATACGGCAAGAAAGCATTTGAGAAAAAAGGAACCCTGATCCTGAACGGAATTGATACGCAAGGTTTTGCGTTCGATGAACAGCGGCGCAATGCGTTCCGAAAAGAGCTTGGCTTGGATAACAAGTTCATCATTGGTCATGCCGGACATCTTGCCGCGGTCAAAAATCAGTCGTTCCTGCTGAGCTTAATGCCGGAAATCCTGAAAAGGCAGCCGCAGGCATATCTCCTGCTGCTGGGCGAAGGTGAGAATCGCCCTATGCTGGAACAGAAAATCCACGAACTACACTTGGAAGATTATGTCCGCATGACAGGAAATGTTCGCAATGTGCCGGATTACCTGAACACGATGGACGTTTTCGCATTCCCGTCGCTTTATGAAGGGATGCCTCTGTCCATTATTGAGGTGCAGTCTAACGGGCTGCCGTGTGTGATATCAGATCAGGTGCCCAAGGACGTATTTCTGACAGACCTGCTCCGACCGCTGCCTCTGAACGATCGATCGGCGTGGGTGGACACAATCTGTGGTGCGAAACGAGAAGCGCCCGAGAAATATGCCGCACAAATGCGGCGGTCCGGATTTGATATAGACGCAGCAATGCAAAAAATTTATGCGATCTATGAGAAAGGGCGGCAATGTGATTAACATTCTTTTCTTCATCGAATCTCTCTCTGGTGGCGGGGCAGAAAAGGTTCTGCGCAATCTGGTGAATGCGATGGATCAGACGAAGTTCTGCATCACTGTGCAGACGCTGTATCCGGAGGACGCGGAGAAATATCTCGCACCGGGGATTCATTACAATCATTGCTATCCGGCGAAGAATCGCGTCAACGAGCTTCGGATGCGTGCCGAAGCGGCGGCTGGGCTGACCTATCCGCTACGCATCAAGGGTGATTACGATATCGAGGTTGCCTATCTGGAATGCGGTTCCACTAAAATCATGGCGAGTTCTATCAACGCAAAGGCACTGAAGCTGGCATGGGTGCACTGCGATTTGCAGAATCGCATAGGTGATTCTGCGGCGTTTGCCGCAGCAACGAAAAAGTATTACGCTAAGTATGACTACGCAGTGTGCGTGTCGGAAAATGTCCGAAAAAGCTTTGAAAAGCTATATGGCGATACGGTTCCGGCAGTCACGGTGTACAACACGATAGATGACAGCGAGATACTGAAAAAGTCTGCTGAGACGCTGCCGCTGGATGTATCCAAGCGAAAGTTGACCATTGTAGCCGTAGGCAGATTGTCTGCGCAGAAACATTTTATCCGTGCACTGACTGCGCACAAGCACATGCTAGAGGATGGCCTTGACCATGACCTGTGGATCATTGGCGGTGGCGAGGAACGTTCTCTGCTGGAAGCGTATATTCAGGAAAACCATTTGGAAGCATCGGCAAAACTGCTGGGTTTCCGAGAGAATCCGTATAACCTGATGCATGCAGCCGACCTTCTGGTATGCTCGTCTATATTTGAGGGCTTCAGCACCTTCGTCACAGAAGGTTTGATCTTGGGAAAACCCATCGTTACCACTAACGTTTCGGGTATGCACGAGTTGCTGGGCGACAGCGAATACGGGCTCATCACTGAAAATGATGATGAAGCATTCTATGCAGGCGTCAAGCGGATGCTTACCGAGCCGAGGTTGCTGGAGCACTACGCGGAGCGGGCAAAGATTCGTGGCAGGGACTTCAAGCGTGAGAAGCTGGCAAAGGATACAGAAGCTTTTTTTGAGAGAGAACTACAGAAGAAACGAGGAAAGTAAATGGGCGTAAGGGTCTATTACTATATGGTCGCGGCGGTGCTTGGCTTTGCTGTCTTACTCCCGCAGCACGGCAGACAAAAGAAAATATATATCGCCCTTATGGCTATTCTGCACGCTTTTGTCTGTGGCTGGAGATATATGTACCTGACTGGTGATCTCTTGAAATATTCCGGGCAGTACATACGAATATATCCTAGCAACGGGTGGTTCAGTGAGCAGGTGTTTGATGGTGGACGAAACTTTGGCTTTGCATGGCTGTCAAAACTGCTATCTTTAATTTCAAACGGCAACTTTCAGATACTTTTAATCGTGATTGCGGTCGTCACAGAGATTGCCGTTGCGGTTATTATTTATCGTTACTCCCCTGCAGCGTGGTTAAGCTACTTTTTATGGGACTGTTTTGGCTTTTACATCTTTGGCTTCAGTGCAATTAAGCAGGCATTAGCTATGGGCTTGTTGATGTTTGCGTTTACCGGCATCATGGAAGAACGCCCAAGGAAATTTTTCTTTTGGACGGTGCTGGCTGGGTGCATTCATACACCTGCACTTGTTTTCTTGCCAGCCTACTGGATTGCCAAAAGCAAGCTAAGTATCCATAAGCTACTAATCTATATTGTAAGTGCTGGACTAATTTTCTTGTTCCGCACACAAATCGTTACTTTTGTCAGCGAATTTTATTATGAAGAAGCCTCATATATGGTGAATGACCGACTTGGTGGCCGATTTATGATGATTGTTGCACTCCTAATTGCAGGAGTTGCGCTTCGGGGCTTTTCGGGTAAGAATTTCTCAAAGCTGTTCAACCTAATGGTTATTGCCGCAATATTGCAGATGTTCTCAGGATTTGACAATGTGTTCACGCGCCTGACAGACTATTATTTTCAGTTCCTGATTCTTTACTTGCCTATGATGCTTTACCCAGAACGCGATGAAAGGCTGAATAACGGCTATCAAATCCGGCACTTAGCATTGTCGCATCAACAGCGTATTGCAGCAATATTCTGCGTAGTTCTGCTTGCCGGGTTGTACTACTATACAACAAATTTGAATATCACAATTACCAATGCGATTGACGACTACCTGAACTATCGTTTCAGTTGGGAGGTGCCAGTGAAATGATATTCAGTGTTGTTATTCCCTGCTATAACTGCGTGAAAACGCTGGAGACCACGGTAAACAGTGTTCGAACCTGCGGCCTGACGGACTACGAAATTCTGCTCATTGATGACGGCTCTGCAGACGGCACAGCAAAACTGTGCGATACACTGTGCATCCGATATCCGGAACTTCGGTGTGTCCATCAGAAAAATGCAGGTGTTTCCGCTGCACGCAATTGTGGCATCGATGAAGCGCAGGGAGAGTATCTCTGGTTTGTGGATGCAGATGACACGGTGGATGTTGGAGCGCTGTCTGATGCAGCGGATACTATTGACCGGCAGCAGCCTGATATGTTGCTGTTTGGTATAAGCTTTGACTATTACCATCATGGCAAACTGTACCGCAGAGACAAACTGGCTCCGCCGTGTGAAGGAAGTTTGTCTCTGGAACAACTAAAAAAGAGATTTGAGAAGTTTTATGAATGTAACGCCCTAACAACTGCTTGCAATAAGTTTATGCGCCGAGATATCCTTATACAGTCCGGCGTACGCTTCCATGAGGATATGATCCTGATGGAGGATTTTTTGTTTGTGCTGGAGCTGCTTCCGCATTGCCGGACAATATATTCCCTGCCGGAAGCAATCTATCGTTACAGACAGGCGGAGGATGAAAAATCCGCCTATTATCGCCTGCAAAAAATCACTGATCTGGCGGAGTACATTCAGCCGATCGCCGATGGAATCGGACGGCTTCAAATCCCGCGCGCGGAAGCGATAACTGAAAAAATATACGAAATGATGCTGCGGCAAAGCATGGCATATGCGTCTGTAAAGCGCATTCAAGATATTTTAGCAATTCATCAAGCAGGGGAATATGCAAGCGCTTTTATTGAAAAGCGGAGTTGGATAATATGGGTGCGATATAAAGCGATACATATACGTCACAGACTGGCCATCTTACTGAGAAGCAGCAGGGTGTTGGTAAAGAGAATAGAAAGGTGAATTTGGGGAGCATGGACATCGATTTTGTAATACCGTGGGTAGACGGAAGCGATCCTAACTGGCAGGCAGAAAAAGCAAAATATCAGGGGAAAACGCTGGATGACAGCAATTCAGCTAATCGGTTTCGCGACTGGGGGCTTCTGCCTTATTGGTTTCGTGCTGTGGAAAAGTTCACGCCGTGGGTGCGGACGATACACTTCGTTACATGCGGGCATGTTCCCGCCTTTTTGAATACGGAGCATCCTAAGCTGAATCATGTCAGGCATACGGATTTTCTTCCTGAGGAGGTTCTTCCTACATTCAGCTCCCACGCCATTGAAATGAATTTACATTGCATCCCGGGGCTTGCAGAGCAGTTCGTTTATTTTAACGACGATACGTTCCTTCTTCGTCCCGTTCCGGAGACCGCATTTTTCCGCGACGGGCTGCCCTGTACCTATGGCGGGGAATATCCCGTTGAGCTTGTGGGAGAGATAGGCATATGGCAGCATGCGGCAGTAAATGATTTGGGCGTCATCAATGCGCACTTTGATAAGCGAAAGCAGGTTAAAAAATACGCCGGCAAATACGCCACCCGCGCCTACCGCTGGCAGGATAATATACGTACAAGAGCCATTGAGAGGCTATTTCCCAATTACTTTACCGGATTCAAAAACCTGCACGCTCCGGCAGCGTACTGCAAAAGCACCCTCCAGCAGGTTTGGAGCGCGGAGCCGGAGCTGCTTGCGCGCACCACGGCGCATCGTTTCCGCAGCGCGGAGGACGTGAACCAGTGGGTATTCCTGTGGTGGCAGGTGGCCGGCGGGCAGTTTGCACCGTTCAACACAGATAATGTTGTGTCCAGTATCGGCGATGATACCATAGATTTGTTATGCAGCATAATTTGCGGGCAAAGCCACGATATGCTCTGCATAAACGATCCATCTGAAAATATTGATTTTAAGGAATTAGCAGCCAGGCTTGAGGATTCCTTTCAGAGAATTCTCCCAGAGAAAAGCCGGTTTGAGCAATAATTCTATGTACAAGAAAGGGGCATATGGATATTAGGAATCTTTTGAAAAAAATCCTTCCGTCTTATCGGACAGAGCGCCGAATGATGGAGGAAATGGAAAAACTCCGCAGGGATCTGCGTGAGATGAGCAAAAAAAATGAGATGCTGTTCTGGAACGCACAGATGCAGTCTGGTGAGACCATGCAACAGACGAAGGAAAGGGTATATCTGAATATGCCTAAAGCCACTGGCCGCCTTCGGAACATTCAATTAGCAGAAAACCATATTTTACAGCGCGTCAAAAAGCTGTGTGATAAGAATGAAATTGATTTTTTCCTTATGGGAGGAACGCTTTTAGGTGCAATACGCCATAAGGGGTTTATTCCTTGGGATAATGATATTGATATAGGTATGCTCCAAACAGACTTTAACCACTTTAAGAAAGTCATTCAGAACGATTCGGATTTATGCTGTGAAAATTATTACAACTACCATACGGGCGTTAAAATGATAAAAGTGAAATTCAGAAGCAGTGATGTTTTCTTTATCGATATATTTCTGTTTGATTTCATTGACACTACAGAAAATAGTATTGATGAAGTATGGAAACTGACACAAGAAGCGAACAAAGCGCATAGATTGAAACTTATTGAGCTATCAAAAAGGTATCTTGATACATACACAAAGCGACCGCTAAGAAACGCTGATATCGATTGTAAATAGATACGTTTGAACAAGAGCAAAGATCAAAAATGCAGTTTATTGGCAAGGGCAACTATTTATGCGAGACAATAGATAGTCCATATTGGAGCCGTGACCCACGAGGAGTGCGGCTTGCGTCCGAATGCTTTCCACTTTTGAGAAATGCGGTTGAATTTGAGGGGCAAAGCTATAATGTTTGGAAAAATTATCAAGAAGCGTTATATGACTTCATCGGGGATTATTGGCAGCTTCCGTTTTCTGTAAGTGAACCGCACACTACAGAGTTTGATGAAGGATTTGATGAAGCCATATGTTACATGAAAAAAATCCGTGTTTTGGAGGAGGAGTGATGATATGACAATTGGGTATACCGCAGGCGTTTTTGACTTGTTTCATATCGGGCATCTTAATTTGCTGAAAAATGCTAAGGGAATGTGTGACAAATTGATTGTTGGAGTGACTACAGACGAACTTGTTGCTTATAAAAACAAAAAAGCTGTAATTCCATTTGAAGAACGCCTCGAGATTGTTCGTTCAATTAAATACGTTGATGCTGTGGTAGCACAAAAAGATATGGATAAATTAACCATGTGCCGAGAGCTAAAAGCGGATATGTTGATTGTTGGTGACGATTGGTATAATACACCAAAATGGAATGCGTACGAGAAAGAATTTGCTGAATATGGGATCAAAATAGTGTATTTCCCATATACACAAGGAACTTCATCAACCCTAATAAACGAAACATTGAAAAAACTAAGGCAGGAGTAGAAATATGGTCAATAAAGAATTTTGCATGAGTTCATATTTGACGTTCCGGCATATAATAAATCCAGACTCCGATTTTTTCGGAGAAATAAAACATAGGGAAATAGAACTCAAGGAAGCCGTACAAAAAGTTGAAGTTACATCTTGGAAAGATGTTCATTCGCGTATTCATAAAACTATGGATGCGAATGTGGATTCTAACACTGCGATTCTACTAAGTGGTGGCATGGATTCCGGAATATTGGCCAGCTATATGCCAAAGGGGGCGGTTGCCTACACTTTTTCCTTTCCAGACTGCGGATGCCCTGACGAGCGCGAAAGAGCTGAAATCTATGCGAAGCAGAATGGGCTAGATTTAAGAGTTGTAGAAATCACATGGGAAAAGATGAAACGCTATACTCCAATTTTAATGGCGCATAAAGGTGAACCGGTGCATTCCATTGAACCACAAATTTACGCGGCTGCAATGCAAGCTAAAGAGGACGGAATGACCAAAATGGTTATTGGAGATGGTGCAGATTACGTGTTTGGCGGTATGGATAAATTACTGTCAAAGGATTGGACATTTGACGAATTTGTTAGGCGCTACTCGTATAACGATATAACGAAAATATTAAAAAAGCCCGTTAGTATGATTCCCTTTTTTGAAAAGTACCGGCGAGATGATAATAGCATTGATTTTATGCAGATCATGAACGGAGAATGCACATGTGAAAGTTATAATTCTTATTATAATGCATTTTCTACGGCCGGATTACCATATGTTGATCCCTACGAGGATATGATTGTTCGAGGGGGAATAGACCTCTGTAGAATAAGAAAAGGTGAATCGAAGTATATAGTTCGAGAACTATTCAAAGAACGTTATCCGGATTTAGATGTGCCTGAGAAAAAACCAATGCCACGAGCGGTAGATTATTATTTTAAGTATTGGAACGGCCCAAAAAGAGATGAATTCATTGAACACTGTATAAACAGTATTCCCGAAGGGAACCAACGGTGGTTGGTCTATTGCTTGGAGTGGTTCTTGAATATATACGACCCTGTCCTTAAATGAAAGTGCTGCAAGCAGTGTGCAAATAAAAATATCGAGGAATTATTATGCCATTGATCTCTGTAATTGTTCCGGTTTATAAGGTGGAAACATATCTCCCTGCGTGTGTTGACAGCATCCTGTCGCAAACCTTTTCCGACTTTGAATTGATACTTGTTGATGACGGATCGCCCGATGCCTGCGGCGCGATGTGCGACGGTTATGCGCGCGAAGATTCTCGGATTCGTGTTATCCATCAAAAGAACGGGGGGCTATCCGCTGCACGGAACGCAGGATTGGATATTGCAAAAGGCGAGTATGTCACCTTCGTGGATAGCGACGATGTGATTATGCGAGATTATTTAAGAGAACTCTATCTTGCAATAATCAAAAATGATGCAGAAGTCGCATGCTGCAAATTTCAGAATTTCGAAGATGACAAACCTGATATAGAGAGCGCAAAATCAATATCTAAAGTCCATGTAAAAGTCATGACGGGACATGAGGCGGTATTAAGTATTTATAATGCAACTGGCGAAGTCAGTGTTAATGCGTACGGAAAATTGTTTATGATGAAGCTTTTTTGTGGAAAGCGGTTTCCTGTTGGAAAGCAACACGAAGATCAAGCTCTTATTCCTATCGTACTGTGTGAAGCAGAAACTGTTGCTGCTTCAGATGTCTACGGTTATTTTTATCGTCAACGACCGGGAAGTATCATGCAGAAAGCTTTTTCTCAAAAAAGATTTGATAATTTAGAGGGTATTGACGGATGCATCAATTGTTTTCGGAAAAAGAAAGACAATGAACTGGTAGCTGCTGCAAAGAAAGCAAGAAAAAGAGTCAATGCCTTACTGGTTATTGATGCATATAGTAGCGGAGCCATAGGATTGATTCCAAAACAGTACAGTTTGACAAAGCTGCGCGCAATGATTTACTGCCATAAATATGCTTCAGACGAAACATGCTCTTGGTATTTAGAGAAAATATCCCATAAGGCGGCAATTCTGCATGAGTACTGCAAGAAAATTAACAGTCTATTTCAAAGATGAGCAAAATGTAAATTTGATGGTTTCTAAAGCAGAGGTGATTCAAAGTGGCAAAAGTAAGCGTAATTGTCCCAGTATACATGGCCGAACAATACATTGAACGATGTATAGACAGTGTTATAAATCAGTCATTTCAAGATTTTGAACTAATTCTTATAGATGATGGGAGTTCGGATAATTGCGGTAATATATGTGACGAATATGCAAAAGCAGATATGAGGATAAAGGTAATTCACCAGAAAAACAAGGGCGTATCTGCTGCTAGAAATCGTGGATTAGCTGTCGCAACCGGGACATACGTTGTTTTTATTGATAGTGACGATTGGGTGGGGAGAGATTACCTCGAAGATTTGCTATTGACAGAAGCAGATTTTGTTAGTCAATCGTTTTCTGTTTACAATGAACATGAGGATTTCATACGGGAGCATCGTTGTGGAACTTATTCAACTTCAAATATCCCAAGTAATCTTCTATCTCTTTTAGAGGATGGTGTATTGGGTTATACGGTCTCAAAGAGATTTACACTGAAATTGATACATGACCATGAAATTAGGTTTAATGAAGCTATAGATCACACAGAGGACACTTTGTTTATCCTGGACTATTTACAATATGCGCAATCCATTCGAGTTGAAGATAAAAGCAATTATTGTTATGTTCGCTATAATACAAGAGAAACGCTGAGTGGTACAGCAACATACGACCGATTGATTATGGC
>ULNQ01029377.1_pt1 | contig 11843 bp, 9 predicted proteins | sample 1951951 | NCBI WGS metagenome assembly ULNQ01 (sample SAMEA4835580, study PRJEB28245) | human gut metagenome | biome: gut microbiome; material: fecal sample | place: Denmark | collected 2008
ATTTTTCCATACAAAAGTCTTTTTTTACTTTTTCAGATACTCTTTCGTCTTGGTGTAAAGCCCAGTCTGGGCGCAGTAGGTGATAAACTCACGGTTCTTCCAAACCCTGAGCTGATGCTTGGTGCCCTCCTTGCTCTTGCCCAGGCTTAGGCGCAATGCCTCCAGCTGCTGCTCGTTGAAGGAATTATCCAGGCTGTCGAGCATATTCTTTGGTCCGCTCTTCTGAGTCTCCTCCTCGTTGGCATCTGCGCCCTTAAACATGTCGCCGAATACCTTTACCTTCGACCACAGGTCATAGTAGCAAAACCATACCACGAAGTCGCCGATGCTTCGAGCCCACTGCTGATCGTTCAGAATCCACAGCACTGCCCCCTTCTTCCATGCCGAGAAGATGCTGCGGTGGGAGAGCTCCCAGAGCATGTCGTCGTCGGCTAGGTCGGCTAGCTTCGCCATCTCCTCTGCCAGCTGGTCAGCTATCTTGTTGAGCGGCTTCACGGTGAATGCGCCCTTGCAGTTGTCCAACCTGAGCAGATAGCTGTCCAGCTGTTCCATGAAGTCCTGCCCATAGGTGCCTTGGCGTGGAATCCTGCCCAGTCGCTCGCCGCGAGCCTTGTAGGCAAAGGGGATTCTGCCGAAGAAACCGTTGGTCAAGTCTTTCTTGTAGAAGAGGCGGGCGGCATCGGGGGTGGAAGTAAAAGTGAGGTTCACCCGCAGCACGGGGTTACCCGTCACGCCATCAGCCGTGGCACGCAGGGCACCAGCTCGCTGACAGTCGTAGATGTTTCTCACCATCTGGCTCACCTGTCTGTGTCCGCCGCACATCTTGTCTGCCATCTCCACCTCGGGCAGGTTGAGGTATTGGGTTCGCTCGCCCAGCTTCTCCAGAGCCATGGCATTCTGTATGAAGGCAGGGTTGGTGATGTCGGCAGGTGGAAACCAGAAGCTCACGTCCGGACGCTCGGGTTTTTCCTTGTTGGCACCCTTGGTCTTCATCTGTCGTTGCCAGTCCACGAGTTTCTTATACTCTATCTCATCGTGTTTGCGAAAAGGCCGCATGATTGCCTCTACAAGATGGCTCAATTGCGCCTTTCCGATGCCCGAAGGACCTATCAAATGCCCCATTTGGCCGCACATTTCATAAAATTTGTTGTCGCAATACATGAATCTTACGTCCGTGAGATGGGCTGCCAAGGCAGGAATTGCCATCGGAATGAGCACTTCTCGCATGTCTTTTGAGGCTTGTGAGAGGGCAAGTTTCACAAATTCTGTGCCTTTGCCCGGTTTTGGCATCGCTGGAGCGGTGCTGCTAAAAATGTTGTAATTCATTGCTTTCTAGAGAATTAAATCAATTTTTGGTTTGTTACTTGGGGGGCTTAGCGTCTCAGTCTCAGTGTCTCAGTTGTTTTAAAAGGGGTATCCACTTCTATCTATATATTATATAACTAATTAATTATCAATAAGTTATAAGACATAAGAAAGGGGGTATGAAGTGGATTTGTGACTTTTTTCCTAACTGAGACTGAGACGCTGAGACGGTTTTGCTGCCTGCAAGCTGAGCTTGTCAAGCAGCTTTGGCCCCCGAAAATCATCTCTTCATCTGATAGTCCACGATGGCGTCCTTGGCTATGGCTGCTTCCTTGTAGATAGCCTCGGCGATGTTTTCGCCCTCGTCGCAATACACTTTGAGTGTGAGTTGTATGGCCTCATCTTTGGTCTTGCTCACTCTGCCGTGCGCCAGCTTCTTGATGAGCTGCGACTGCGGCTTAACCTTGGGCTTGGCCACGAAGTCGAAGGTGCCGTCGGTCATCTGCTGAGCGATGCCATGGCATCGGAATCGTGGCAACAGGCCTGCCACAGGCTCATCGGGCGAGAAGAGGAAGTATCTGCCACCGTCGTAAGAAGCCATGCCAGAGAGCAGTGTGTGCTGCTGGGCGGTTAAGAACTCGGAGTGCTGCTGGGCAGCGGTTAAGAACTCGGTGTGCTTCACACCATCCATCTTAAAATCATTATTATACATAATCTTAAAGTTTTACGAGTGAAGAGAGCCTTTTCAAGAAAAGAAAGGTGTCGACACTTATTTCCCGGGAACTCTCCCTCTGATAGACTCGTATCAACTCAGATTCAACAATTTGTTTTGTCCTTTCGACGGGTGCAAAGGTAGTAATAGATGGTGGATGGTCAAAAGGTGGTAGAAGGTACTTTCAAAAAAATAATTACCACCAAATTACCCGCTCACTTTCAGATAGTTAGCGAAAAAATGGTAATTTGTTGGTAATTTTCTGGGGTAATCTTTATTTCATGTTCATGGTGAGCCAGGCTTTTATCAGCTTTGCTTGCTCATCTGAGAGTTTGGTGGTTTTGTTCAATTCCTTGTGGCTTTGCGAGGAGTTCCAATTTTCCTTGATCAGGTCTGCAAGTCTTGAGCAGGAAGCTACATCGTGGCCCAGGGTTTTTAAATGACTGTTCAGAAGTCCAGCCACATTGCACACCAGCGTGATGTTGATAGAAGTGTTGTTTGAGCTGCTTTTGGGATGCTTTCGGGAGATTTCCTCTACCAGCTCCTCTTTCTCCAGCAAGTACTTCCACAGCTCCTCCCATAGGGGCCAGCAAGCCTTGAAAGCCTCCTTTCTGTTCCAGCCCTTGGTGGCTTCCAGTATCCCGTAGAGCAGCGCCTCTTGCCGGGCCTCCGTCTTAGCCACCCCAGTGCTTCTGAATCGCTTTATTGGATCGCCACGGCGGTAGATGGTCTCCTTGCCGGTGGATGGGTCGAACTTGTTGGCCTCTATCTCTTGACAGAATTTCTCGAAGAGGGGCTTGGCTTCTGGGTTGCGGTCTTGTGAGCTCATGATGGCTATCCAGATGTCCTGATATTTCTCAAACACCTCGTCGCCGGCTGCCATCAATCTTGCGAAAGTCAGGGCAGCTGTCAGGGGAGGCAATTCCCTTTCCATTCCTATAGTTCTGCCTAGGCAGGCTGTTTCTATAAGCAAGTCGGTCACCGCATAGCTCGCATCATCCAGGTCTTCGGCGAATCGGGCTAAGTATCGTTCGGTTTCATCCCAAGTCAGGAGGTCTAGGTTGCGGAGTTTATCTGCCACATCGTCATTTGTTGTGTCAGAGGCTTTTTTTTCTCCCATTATTCGTAGGTATTGAGCCTGCTGTCTATAAATCGGTTCTTCTTTTCTGAGGTTCTTGCGCCTTCTGTCGTTTTGTGTCATGCTTTACCGTATGCTTTGTCCATGAATGATTGGGTGGATTGAATTGGGTCGCCATCAAAGAGCCCTATCTCGTGATTCACATCCTCGATGTTTTTACGTTCCGCATCAGTCATCTGTTGCGTCTTGGCAGTTTTTCCTCCAAGCGTGATAGGGCGGGCGCCTATTGGCGATACCTGGATGCTGTCGGCATTTTCTGCGCAAAGTTTCATGTATTCTCGCTGTTTCTCGTCTTCTTCGTTGAAACTGAGTTTTTCTCCCTCAGACGATTCTTGTATGATAACGAGATTGGAATGAAACATTTCACGATAGATGATATTGGCACGTCTCATAGCTTCGGTTACTTTTGGGTCGTTGATTTGTGGGAACTTTACACACAGTTTATTGAAACCACGTGGAAACTGCTTTCTGTCGCTCACTAAACTCCAGAAGTGCTTGTCATCGCGGATGGGCACCACTTTCACCACGAGTCCATAGCGGGCAAATGCCTCGCTCAGGGCACGGGCAAGTGAATCGGCCACGGTATCGGTCTTTTTGAATACGGAAGATTTCACTTCGATGGCTACACGCTGATAGGTGCCGCGGTTGTCTATGATGATGTGAAGTGACTCGTAGTCGTCTTCTATCACGGCTTTATCCAAAAAGGGTTTCGGACGATGGCTTATGCTTTTACAGCGGGCTAGTTCCAGGATGGCAAATCCATCCTTCGGTGCAGAAGTGTATTTGTGGTAGAGCTTTTTCTTTCTGCTGCTGGTAAAGGTTAGCGTTGGTTTTACGCTAGCCGAATCAAAGGGAAAGGCTAGCTCAGTTTTTGCGCTAGCCGGATTAACAGGAAAGGGACAACGCTCGGCAACCTGCTGATTTGGTTCGGCAGCCTGCTGATTTTGTTCTGCAAGGAGCATCTGATAGTCATTTTCTAGCAGATAGTTGAGCAGTTCGCTCTTTTTCTCGAACGCCTGTCTTGGGTTAAAACTCTCCGATAGCTCGGGGAATAGGTTTATGGAGGAGTCTTTCTTCTCTATGACCTCAAACTCGTATCTATATAAAGCGTATTCCATGGCTTTTTTTGATGATTCTGTTTTATTGTTTTTTATTAATTTGTGTTTAATGCAGTTTTGAAATGCCACATTTTAGCCAACAAAAGTAATAAAAAATACCGAAAGCGATTAATTATTTTACGTTCTTTAACTTAAAACTATTCAGCAATCTGATGAATCACATAGGTCACCACGCCCCAAACCATGAACCGGTTGGTTTCATCTACCCGGATAGGAGAGAAATCACTGTTCCATGGGATGAGCCAGCCAAAGGTTCCGCTTTCGTCCATTTTGAACTGTTTAATGGTGAATTCGCCATCTACGAAGGCGATGACGAAGTTGCCGTTAGAGGGTTCTATCTGCCGGTCAACCACAGCGAGGTCACCGTCAAAAATGCCTGCATCCTTCATGCTGTCGCCCGAAACACGCACGTAAAAAGTTGCCTCACGATGGCGAATCAGAATATCGTTGAGGTCTATTTCTCCCTCCATATAGTCTTGTGCCGGCGAAGGGAAGCCGGCTTTTACGCTTTGTTCAGCCAGCGGAATCGGCATTTTGGCTCCGAATTCCGCAGGATGAATCGTCAGTTTTATCTTGTCTTTATTCTCCATTTCGTTTATTTGCTCTTTACTTTCAGAATTTCATTGATGTCTGTAGTGAACCGTTTCGACATATATTCCCGCTTCAAGTCGAATCGGCAACCGTTTCCCTGTACGGCTTGACGGATGGTTCCATAGCCGTTCTTCCGGTTGATGGCATCGATGGCTTCCATCAGTGCCTTTTGCTTGCTTCGGTCGATAGGGTCGAAGAGGTCCTGCTGGCGAGGATTGTCGGGGGAGATTTGCCACAGGATAACGCCTGCTTTCTTGAAATTGAATGACATTCCTGGGCGGTCAGCTCTGCTGTCTGTCATTGGTTTCGGATATTTGGCGCGGAGAATAGTGAGGGCGGCACCCACAATCTCGTCCTGCGCATTGGTGGCGATGGGTAGGGTGAGGGAGTCGTGGATGGTATATTCGGGCACGTTCTCATTGAATCTGGAGGTCCATGCGAACACGGTAATACCCTGGCATACGCTACCTTGCCTCCTTAATTTTTCAGTACAGCGTACAGCGAAATTAGCCACGGCTTCTTCTATCACGTTCTTGTCAGTAATGCCCTCGTCGGCAAAACTCCTGCTGGTGCAGATGCTCTTCTTCTGCGGCAGTTCCTCGATGCTGATGCAACTCTCTCCGTTCAGTTCCTTCCAGGTCCTGACGGTGGTGATATTGAAATGGCTGCGCACCCAACTTTCTTTCTTATCCGCAAACTGGGCAGCAGTTCGGATTCCCATATAGTCGAGCTTCCGGGCTATCTGCCTGCCTATTCCCCATACGTCTTCTACGGGGAAGAGAGACAGCGCCTTGCGTCTCCGTTCGTCTGTGTCGATGAGACAACAGCCCTGATATCCCTTGTATTTCTTGGCGAATTTAGAACCGATTTTTGCCAGAGTCTTCGTTTCTGCGATTCCGATGGAGATAGGGATGCCCACGGCTCGGAGCACATCAGCCGAAATCCTGGCTCCATATCGGTGGAGGAGAGATTCGTGATCTGAAGATTCATAATCAGGAGAAGTAGAAGTTTTCTTCAGATATTCCCTGAAGAATGACTCTGCCATAGAACTGTCCACTTCGAAGAAACTCTCGTCGATGGAGTATTGGTCGATATGGGGTGAGTAGTGCGATAGCATCGACATCACGCGGTTGGAAAGTGAGCCATAGAGCGTATAGTTGCTGGAGAAGATAGCTACGCCTTCAGCCTCCAGCTTTTCCTTTACCTGATAGAATGGGTCGCCCATCTTGTAGCCTAAAGCCTTGGCTTCTTCGGAGCGTGCGATAATGCACCCGTCGTTGTTACTCAAGACAACCACGGGCTTCCCTATCAGGTCGGGGCGAAACACTCGTTCGCACGAACAGTAGAAGTTGTTGCAATCTGCTAATCCTATCATTTCCTTTAATATTAACAACGATTTCTTGTACAATCTGCAAAATTACGAAAAATATTCCGAAACCTATTATCTTTTATCCTTGTTTTTTGGTTGTTCCGTAATTTTTTCTTAACTTTGTGCCCATAATTTAGATTAGAATAATCGTAAAATCAGAACGATATGAAAGATATGTTATCATTGAGTCAAGAGCGATTCTCGGCTCGTAAGTTTACCTCTGAGGCTGTAAGCCAGGAGGATTTGGATTATATCATGCAGTGTGTGCTGCTGGCACCGTCAGCCGTTAACAGACAGCCTTGGCTCTGGCTTATCGTCCGTTCTGCAGAGGCTAAGGAGAAATTGCAGGAATGCTACGATCGTGAGTGGTTTAAAACAGCACCGATGTATATCGTGGGCATGAAAAACGTGAATGAAAACTGGGTTCGCAGATATGATGAGAAGCCTCATGGAGATATTGATGTAGCCATCGCTACAGAGCATCTTTGTCTGGCAGCCACCGAGCGTGGACTTGGAACCTGCTGGGTATGCAATTACGATACCGATAAGATGCAGCAGCTTTTCCCTCGTGAGGGCTATGAGGCAGTTGTTATTATTCCTATCGGGCATATTGCAGAAGATTGTCCTCATGCTGAGAAGAAGCGCAAGGACATGAGCGAGATAGTAGAAGAAATCTAGGATAAAAATGGAAGCAAAATGGAAATGGCTTCCCTTTTCGCCATACATGCCGGGTACGCCATATTAACATGAATATGAAAAGAATAAGAAAGATATTAATAGGTGGAATCATGATGATTCCTGCCCCTGTCTTTTCGCAGAATATGATGATGCCCATGGGGCAGAATACAACGGTTCCTATAGAGCAGACTACCCATTACAAGCGCTATCATGGTGATGGAATCGATGATGTCCTGCGCCTGGTGCCAACGGCATCTGTCTTTGGATTGAAGATGTTGGGCGTGGAGGCTGAGAGTTCCTGGAAGCGAAGGATTGCTGTTTCGGTGCTCTCGTTTGGCGTCAATGCGGCTGTAACCTATTCGCTCAAGAAGTCGATACACAAGATGAGACCCGATGGGACTGATAATGAGTCGTTTCCTTCCGGACATACCTCTGTGGCTTTCTGCGGTGCTACCACATTGATGCACGAATATCGCAAGGTTTCACCCTGGATTGGTGTGGCGGGCTATGCGGTGGCTACGGGAGTGGCTGTGGATAGAGTGCGCCGCAATCGCCATCATTGGGAAGATGTCGTGGCGGGTGCTGCCATCGGTGTAGCCTCAGCAGAAGCCGGCTATCTGATAGGCGATTGGATTCTGGGAAAGAACAAGAAGAAAGGAAAGGAGAGTGATGGAGAGAAAGAGAAGGATATCAATGACAATATCAGTCTTTCGGTAGCTCCAACAGGTATTGATTTAGCTATCAGATTATAAAAAACAATCAGTTGTATAGAACGGAAAAATCAGCAGAAAAGAGTCTTCCTGCTGATTTTTCCGTTTTTATTATTTCTCCATTCCTCCTGTCTGGATTCCCTGTTGCTCTTCCTGGAAGTCATTCTTGATGTTTGACTTCGCCTGTTGGAATTGCTTCTTGGTGTTTCCGAACTTCCATGTCAGGGTAAGACTGATCTGGCGCAATGGCACTTTTACGGTCATGTTCTGTACGTAATCCGAACCCACGGTCTTCTGCTTGATGTTGAGCTTGTCGTCGGTAGGAGTGAGGAACATCAGACTCAGGTCAAGCTTATCCTTCACGATAGATTTGGAGAGGGTGGTATAGAAGAACGACATACCGCTCTGATAGCCCTGCAGATTATGCTGCTTGGTCTGGATGATGCTACCCACGGTCCATTGCAGTTCCCAAGGCAGGGTCTGTTGCAGGTTGATCATCGTGCTGCTGTTCCATCCGTTGTTCTTCCATCCCAGGGCATCGCTGCGCAAATCGTTGTAGCTCAAGCTCTCGTTCAGCATCAGTCTTGTTTTCTTGAACATCAGCCAATTGATGAATACATTCATGCTGGCGTTGCGGGTCTTCGAAACATTGCCGTAGGTGGTGTTGAGCAGGTTGTCGGCATCGAGGAAGGAATACTGCTCTATCTTGTTGTCGCAGAATCCGTAACCCAGGGTGGTGCTCAACATGAATCGCTGGTTATAGTAATTGAATACCATGTTCAGCTGATGCGACTTCACCACGTCGAGGTCTGTATTACCATAGGAGATGGCAGTAGGATTACTGCGGTCTATGTATGGATTCAGATAAGTGATGCCAGGACGGGTGATGCGCAGCTGATAGTTCATTCCGATGTTCATGCCTGGAGCGATGTTGTAGGAAAGGCTGGCGCTAGGTACGAGATTGCCGTACTGTTTGTCGAAGTCATCGCCCTTGCCCTGTTCAAACTTCACCTTTTCCCAGGTCTGCTCGTAGCGGGTTCCCATCATCGTTCCCCATTTTCCGAAGTTTCCTTTCCATTCAGCGTATGCAGCCAGAATATTCTGGGTGTTCTTGTATTCCATGCTGTTGGCTGGGTTCAGAGTCTCGGTCTTATCGGCTGCTACATCATAGTAGCGGGAATCGCTCTTGTTGGTGCGGGCGATGTATTTGGCGCCGAAGTTCAAGCGCTGTGTCTCGCTGAGCGAGTGGGTGAAGTCTGCCTGGAAGGTGTGCTCCGTGCCACGGGTTTTGCTCTTTGAGAGCAGGTCGTGGAGCTGAATTCCCGTTACCTGACTGATGTCATCATAGAACGTATAGTTGTCGATATGGGTAGGGTTGGTGCTGAAGAGATAGCTGAGGATGAGGTAGTTGGTGCGCTCCTTGTTGAAGAATCTCTGATAGTCGATGCTTCCATTGAAAGAAGTGTTGTCCAGATCCTGCTTCATCTCGTTGCCATATTCGAAGCCCTTGCCATAGATGCCGCCAGACATCTGGGTAAGCGGATGACCGTTCAGCTTCTGACCGAAGGTGGTCAAGCCAGCCGTGGCGCTGATGTTGCTCAGCGAATCGAGTTCATAGCTGAGACTGATGTTACCCATCGAGAACGGCTGCTTCATGTCTGATTTCTGATAGTAGTTCATCAGGCTTCCGTCTTTCTGCGTACGGTCGAAGGAGATGGTTGTACCGTTCATCTTCTGGTAGTTGTACATACCGTTGGCACTGTAGGTAAGTTTGCCCTGCTGACCGCTGATGAAGGCAGAGATGCGCTGAGCCTGATTGCCGGTAGCGGCACTGATGTTGCCGTTATATCCATTGCTGAGGTCGCTGCTTCCTGCTCCGCCCAAGGTCTGCTTGTTGAGTACGATGTTGAGCACGCCGCCCGTTCCTTCTGCATCATATTTGGCACCAGGGTTGGTAATCACTTCTATGTTCTTCACCATGTTGGCAGGCATCGCCTTGAATATCTGCGATGGGTTGGCAGAGAACATGGGATTCGGCTTTCCGTCTACGTATACCTTGAAGCTGGAAGAACCATTCACGGTGATGTTGTCCTGTCCGTCTACAGTTACCATCGGAACCTTGCGCAGCATATCGAGTACGGTAGAAGCCTTGGCATCGGCATCCTGCTCTACGTTGTAGGTCATCTTGTCGGTCTCCATCTTAACCAAAGGCTTGGAGGCAACCACGGTTACAGCATCCAGGTCCATATCCTTCCAGATGGAATCAGTAGCCTCAACCTGGTTCTGTGCGAAACTTTCGAGCGAACATACGAGCAAAGAGCTCAGTATTATCATATTTTTCTTGTTCATAACAATCTTTTTTTAGTTTTAATACTTCTTTCTTTTTCTGTTTGACGATGCAAAGGTAAATGGATTTTTTGGAATGACAATGAACGGAATAGGGGTTTAACCCAACTATAACTTTCTGAAAGCTCTTCTTAACGTTCAGATAACATAAAAACAGAATAATCCCGATAAAAAGCAAAAAATGTAAGCGAAAGTTTCGCTTATCTCAACTTTTATTTGTAATTTCGCAGAAAATTTAATATAATTGAAATAAATCATGATGAAAACAACAAGAAAGAGCCTCTTGGCTCTCACTTTCAGCGCAGCTCTCTGTGCTTCGCTTTCTGCCAATGCCGATACTATCGAGGTGCAGAAACTGAAGCATGTGGGACCATTCCCTGTGTCTACTCCCTGGATGGCAGACAGCGTAAATGTGAAGGGAGAAAAGTTTGCAATGGAGGGGGTATTAGACTCTCCATTATCGTTCAACCTATTGAATAATGGCAAGGAAGTGGCTGCTTCTCAGCTCTTGGCTGATAATGCCAAGCAGAATGCACTCCATCTGGCTTCCTTCACCGTATATAACACCAGCCGTACCAAGGCTACTGTAGAGGTAAAGGGCTTGAAGCAATACCGCCTCTTCGTAGATGGCGAGCAGGTGAAGGTGAATGGTGACAAGGCTGAGACCGTCTTGCTGCCTTCTACCCATACTGTGGTCATCAAATATCTCACCGCATCTGATTCGTCTTCCGATAAGACTGCAGACAAGGATGCTGCCAAGGATTTCAAGGTGAGCGTTACTGCTGCCGATGGCAAGCAGCTGAGCGTGGGCGAGGCTTCTGCCAATACCAAGCGCACCCTTAATATATATGATGCAATCTGCATGCCAAACTATTCAAGTGTGGCACTTTCGCCAAATGGCAAGTTTATGATTGTGCGCAAGACTTGGGTAGACCGTCAGGGCAAGAAGCATAGCATCAACGAGCTGAGAAACAGCCAGACCAACAAGGTCGTTGCTTCCTTTGAGGAGAACATAAGATGGATGCCTCGCACCAACAAGATGTACTTTACCGAGAAGGCGGGCGACAATGCCATCGCCGGTGAAGGAAAGGCAGACGGATCCATGCAGCTTATCACCATCAATCCGCTGAATATGGAGCGCGAGGTGATAGCGGCTAATATTCCGGAAGGCTGGTTCCAGTTTACTCCTGATGAGAAATCGCTTATCTATACGCTTTATATGGAGGGTAGAAAGCAGGATGCTCAGGTGTTTGATGTAAAGGAGCCTGATGACCGCCAGCCTGGATGGAGAAACCGCAGCTATCTTGCCAAGTATGATTTGGCATCGGGCATCCTCCAGCCGCTTACTTTCGGCTATCACAATGTATATCTCAATGATATCTCTGCCGACTCCCGCTATCTGCTCATCGGCAAGAGCGAGGAGCGTCTTACCAAGCGTCCTACAACGGTCAATTCCCTCTATCGTCTCAATCTGAACGATATGAGCGTGGAGACTTTGGTAGAGAAGGGAGAATTCATCAATAGTGCCCAGTTCTCGCCAGACGGCAAGAGCATCCTCATAACCGGTTCGCCTGAGGCTTTCAATGGCATCGGAAAGAATGTAGAAGAGGGACAGACACCAAGCATGATAGATACACAGCTCTATCTGATGACTTTGGCTGACAAGAAGGTGAAACCGATGACCAGGGATTTCAACCCTAATGTGCAGAGCGTGGATTGGAGCATGGCGGATGGAAACATCTATTTTACTGCCGAGGATAAAGACTGCATGCATCTCTTCCAGCTCAATCCTAAGACCGGAAAGTTCACTCTCCTGAAGACTCCGGAAGAGAATATCAAGAGCTTCTCCATTGCAGCGGCTGCTCCGGAAATGGCG
>ULNQ01025790.1_pt1 | contig 11787 bp, 8 predicted proteins | sample 1951951 | NCBI WGS metagenome assembly ULNQ01 (sample SAMEA4835580, study PRJEB28245) | human gut metagenome | biome: gut microbiome; material: fecal sample | place: Denmark | collected 2008
CGTCGCCACTAACAAAAAAGTGAAGAACAGCGCTATCACTTTCTATGAGAATCACATACAGGTTCTTTTTGACAAGCAAAAAGAAGAAAGCGGAATACCCGGAACGGAGATTGCCGCAGAGCTCAAAAAGCACGATATTTCAGACTTGAAACTGCCGGCAATGTTTTTCTCAAGCGACTGTATTTATAGCAATATACTTGAAGATAATACCGAGAATCTTAAATCCATATCCTTGTCATACCGAACAAAAAAATTGTCCGGACAAGTGTCTGTCAGTAGGTTCTATTCAGAAGAAATCATTCCTCCGGTTGATTTTCATAATACTACAAGTTACAGCCAAGCCGAGGAAATTACGGTAAACGGTTTAACGGTTTTTGTAATAGAGCAGGGGGACCTTTGTTCCATCGCCTATCAGGATAACCTGATTCAATACATGATGTATTTAAACACTGATTTTGCAAGTGCAATTGAAATTGCCAAAACTATATCAGATACGGAGTCTTAATTATGAAAAAAATCATTTCTGTATGTCTTATGGCTGTTCTGCTCTTATTACCATTACAAATTATCGCATTAGGTGACGAACAACACGATCAGAATACTCAAGGCACAGGAGAATTTATTGTTGAGACGGCAGAGGGATTGAATAATCTGGAAAGCGACGCTAAAAGTTCAGACCTGTTCTGGTCGACATCACTTCAGTTGGCTAAGACCAATAACGGACAGCTTGCCATAACTGCAATCACCAAATGTGTAGCCGAAGTAACAAAATGCGGTTTTACATATATCAAGTTGCAGCGGCTTGTCGGCGGAAGCTGGTCCGACTACACCGAATATTGCTATTATGATTTATATAACGATTCTAACATTAAAAATATAGTAAAATACATATCGCCACCAAAAGGGTATTCATATCGTGTTATCTGTGAGCATTATGCAGAAAAGCCTTTGTTAGGAATACTTAAAAGCAAGCAAAAAATGCCTAACACTACAACGACAATAAATTTCTAAAACAGTCGGCACCACATTAAGGTTGAGCCCTTAACGTGGTGCCTTTTTGTTGGTTTGTTTCTTAAAGAGTGACCTACTAATAAAAAATAATCTCTTGGCATAGCCCTTAAAAGGCGTGTGCCAAGAGATTAATTACATTACACTATTATTACTTGTATTTCATAACGAAACAAAAGCACATCAATACACGGTTAGGGTAAATACGTTCGGCGTTACATACCACACGTTGCCAACCTTAACGCCAACATCATAATCGACCGTTCCGGACGCAAACTTTCGCCGTATAACCCAAGTCAGAGTATCACCGTTATCGATATAACTTATAACTCCTTCATTATCCGGAGTATATGTTATTGTCGCGCCATTAGCTCTACATATAAACCTTACTTTGATAACGCTCTTATCCGTCACCACAGTGATTATTGAATATGTTCCATATGGCACTCTGGGATTGTCAATAACCGCGCTCTTCAGAAGCGGGTTCTCTTCGACGGGAATCTGTTCACCGTTTTCGTCCACATGAACCGGCTGAATATCCTCAACCAAAGAGTTTTCAGCAATTTGTGCTGTAAATTGCTTGCCCGGATAGAGATTTATATTATTATAAGTCTTGTTGAATGCGCTACCCAGACCTGCAACCTCGGTTGAGAATGTCATTGTGCCGTAGTCATAAGCCTCAATATTGATGTCGACCGTTTCATAGCCAAACGGTATGAGAAACACCTTCTCGTTGTTGTCTGTAACAAGCGATACGATTCCGCTAGAATTGGCCATCTGCGGACTCACAGCATTTGCATTGCTGCTTTCAAAGGCGAGCACATTGCCATCCTCGTCTTTGAGTGTAACGCTTACCGGACATTTTGCCCAGAGAATTTTAGGCAGGAGTCCCAGTTCATCACGATTATCCGTCAATGCAAGCAGGTCATTTAGATCGATATCATCTGCTGTCTTACCGAGCTTATCAGGCAACGCCGCAAGCCAATCGTTATATGTCGACATAGCATGACCACCAGCTCCTATTGCCGCTGTACTAAGTCTTCTTAACAACAACTTATCTATTGACATTGGCATAGTAATGCGGAGATCCACCCCATGTCTTTTCCATGTGGTATTACGCCAATCAGAAAAGTCGACTGTCCTTGGTACAAATGTAACAGCATCATTATTGTTCAGGATATTATATATATTATCTCCGGTATAAACGATGCTTCCCTCTTCATTTGTATCAACAGTGTTCGGAGTTGCAAATGTGTAGCCGTAAACATCCGTACCGTCACCGTTAAGAAATCCGCAGCAATTTGCATCATTGCAAGTGCTTAAATGAGCGGCAACAAGATTGGCAACTGCCGCGCCAAGACTGTGACCAGTCACAAGAACTATCGGATTGTGAATATTATAATATGGAATATATCCCATGCATATCGCACAGCCCGCACCATTGCACCCGAGACAGCTTGCAGTGTCACCTGTACCGTGAAGCAAAGAAGTTAAAACCATATTTTTACCTGTTTCGAAGCTTTGCGAATCAGATCCCGCCTGAGAGCCCATGTTAGTTATCCAATCCTGTAAAGTTTCAGAACCTCTAACATCCACAACAACCAAAGTTCTATCCTCATTGTTATTTAATTGATTTTGCGCATTAACGGCCTCATTTAAAACATATTGGCTATTCGATCCAATATTTCTATCAAAGCCAATCCGCAATATATAAACACTACCGTTATCGACGCAATAATTATTCCTATCGCATTCTCTAAATGAGTCATTTTCGTTACCTCCAAAATATAAATCGTTGTCCTCGCAAATATCAGATACACTCAATTCAGCAGTAATATTTCTATGTGCTATTACATGTGCAACTGTATCCGACTCACCATAATTAAAAGATTGGACATTGAAGCCTTCTGATTCGAGAAGTTCGGTTGCTGTTGGAATATCGTCCTCCATAAATATTCCCGGAACCAAACCCGCTATAGGACCAGTCAAAGGATTATACGCCGCATAAGCAAGCTCCATTGCCCATTTTGAAAGCTTATGGTTATACTCCGAAGAGCTCTTCACTCTGCTTACGCCGTCCTCGCCTATGGAATTGAAATACCCGGAAACCTCATCGAACTGCGTGACTACTATGGTCTCAACAACATCTCCCGCCTGAACCGTTACCGTACCGGTTCTTGTGGTATGCGTTTCGTTCGGTGTTTCAATCGACATCGTAAAAGTTGAGTTTCCTCTTCCGCTTGTTTTATCGAGTGTTATCCATGATGAATCTGTTGATACACTCCAACTTGCATTCGACGAAACCTCAACAAGCCGTTCGTGTTCGCCGCTTTCGTCGACATCCCACCTGTCTCTGTCGAGAACAACAGCCGGTTCTGTTCCAAGCTGAGTAATCGTTATCTTGCCTATCTCCGTGCTATCAGCGGTCATTTTTACAACAACCGTTCCTGTACGCACATCGGCATAAGGATTGCTCTGGGCACGAAGTTTAAAGCCGTCATCTGTAACACTTGCAACAGAAAGCCACGGGACATCCGAAACATCAACAGTCCACGGGCTGCTGGAAACCACATTTATCAAAGAGCTTGTCGTTGCGCCTGCTCCCGGATTCCATACCTGTGTACTGACCCGAGGCGCGTCAAACGAAATGCTCATCACCGGTCGTTTTTCAATTTTCGAAGCTCTCGAAGAATAGAAATCGACCTGAGTTCTTGTAACCTCATCAGATGAGGCAATCATAATGCCCTTATTTATTCCAGTATATACCCATCTCTTAACAGCCTCTGTAAGGTCAAACGAGTAGCTGTCTAAGTCTGATGTTGCAGGAATGGAATCGATAAGTTCCGCATTATTATTGAGATAACCATTTCTTGAATTATCAAACGGCTGAGCATTCCAGCAAACAGTCGTCTCGCTCCAATCGGCAACGTCCTTGCAGTCATATACAAGAATGTCGATATCGTTATGCCCCAACGCCTTGAAATAATTCTGCTTTCGGAAAGTAAGTTCGCCGCCTGTAATAACACTTCCCGCAGGCAAATTCTCCGGCATTTCAATCTTGACATATGAGCAACGGTATTTGTCAGGTTTCTACCCGCTCTGATTTCTTTAATAGCGCGGGGTTCATTTGCGCATATACCGTTGATAACATAAACATCCTTAAAGTTCGATTTAGGTATGCTCCAAGAGGGATCGATAACAACCGGGAATGCTCTGCCGCTCTCGCCTATCCAATCAGAATCAGCTCTAACGGTCAGCACATAACCGTCGCCATCAGCTTCAACGGACATTGAAACATCAAAGCTCTCGTTATCGTTTGCATCATACATATACGGCGCATCAAGCAAAAATACCGTTTCATCGGGGTTTTTCGGATCTATCCACTTGATAGAACCGTCGGCCTGCTCAGCCGGCATGAGTCCGCCAGAGTCAAGGTCAAACCGATATATGTACTCGCTTTGCGGCGCATAAACAACAATATTTTCTTTAAGGCTGTTTGAAGTAACGACATATTCCAGATCGGAGCGATTCAGGAAATTCTTATAAACCACCGCGCTCGTCTGGTTTTCAACTGTCATTTTTTCAGCATTAAATTTTTCTATCTTCTGTCCCTCTGTAAGAGTTCCGGAAGATGATATATCCGCAGAAGCGCTAACCTCTCCGGTCATTTTTACGGTATCGTTCATTTTAACAACTGACGGCAACTTGTCAGTGTCAACAACGGATGCCGTTGTCCGCATATTCAGGCCATTCGTATCACCTTTAATTTTAAAGCTGACAGTATAGCCTTTATTTGTCGCAGTAATGCTTCGACCACCGGTCAGGTTCTGCGGGATAGTTACATCAAACCCATTTTTTGTAGAATAAACTGCTTCACCTGATTTTGTATTGAGCGTCAAAGTGTTATCAATCTCTTCCCACTTTCCGCTTTCTTCATAATGGACAGGTGACGAGTATGTAGCTGCTATGTACGAGCCATCCTCACAGATAAAGTACTTTACGGATTCTTCTCTCATCTCTACTATTTCTTTCACTATTCGTGAAGTTGTAGAATCAGAAACATTTCCTTGCAAAGCACTCACTGGTAGTATACCGAAAAGAAGAACAATTATCAAGAACATCGAAAAGATTTTTTTACATCTTTCAAATTTGACTTTCACATGTCATCTCCTCTTCATTTTTATTAACTTTTCGCTATCGATATTAGCCGGGCGTACAACAGTGTTATGCGGGGTCGAAAAAACTGTTGTCCTCCTTTTAATCAGCATACTACTTCAAGTTGTTTTTAATCAGCTAGGCCATTGGAATCACATCCTTTTTCTAAATATAATAACAGTTGAATAACTCAAACAAATTACTCAACCCATTTTCAAAGTACTAAAATATTTCAATTCTTACCATATGTTGTGTTCGCAGGCAGAGGGCGATATTCTCGCCCCCTGTCGCTACACAATATAGGTATAGGAGGGAGGTATCATTTTCTAGGTCGCACCCAAGTTAGTCATAAACTATAAAGGGCCTGTGCAACATTCCACAAAAGGCACAGCAAGTAGATTGATTATATGTAACAGCTTATGCAACGGTGTAGAGAAAAAATCAAAAAAATTATCCTTTGGTATAACATTCTATATATATAGTGTACAAAAATGAAAAAGGTTACACTTTTTATTAAAAAAATCTGCAAAATAGCACTGATTTTTGCTTTTGATTTACAAAATCGAAATATAATTAAAAAGTTGCTTCTTCACCATGTAATCGGCAGATGAACAACTAAAAACGCATTAGTATTCAGGCACCCCATATCCGAGAATCTGATACTCTCCAATCGGTCTACGAGATGTCGTGCATTTGTCGCTTAAATTTCCCTCAATCGTGTAAACATATCCATTCTCAACTTTCCACACAATGCCCGTATGATCAGCTCGTCCATCCTGTTGACCCGATTGCCCCTGTTTACCCCAATCATAAAATATATCATGCCGGGAAGAGGTTCAGCAGATCCGTCAAGCCACTGCCCACGATTTTTGAACCATTGAACTCCGTTAACACAGCTGGCATACTTTGGAATAATACCTGTTTCAATATATCCGCACTCATTAGCACACCAACTGACAAAGCACGCGCACCACTCAACTCGGCTGTTGAAACCATACCAAGACCAATATGGTCTACCGCCAACACTGCCCACCTGCGAGAGCGCAACCGCTACAATCTGATTATCTTCTCCGCTTGTACCGTATAAAACCGATGACCACAGAGAATTGTTTTCATCACTTAACAACTCATCCAGATATTTTCGTTGTTCCTGATTAAATCCATATTTTGATGCCATATCATATGCTGTCTTGTGCGAGACAGTAATATATAAATATGTTCTTCTTTCTGTGTTTTTTATTTGAACTATATTTCCGTTTCCGTCATCAGTTTCTGTTATAACCGTTTCAAGCTTGTCCTCTGTTCGTGATGATATGTTGTTCATATCCCAAAAAATAGTCTTCAGAAGTTTTTTCTTGGCATCATTCATCGTTACAACCTCCTGGGGATTGTCAGGATCAGTATTAACTTTAACAGAATATACCGCGAGAACCTCTTTCCAAACAGCACAGCTTCCCTTCATTTCAAGAACATCATAAGAAGACTTATCTCGTATGCTCATAAGCTTATTATCATAATCGGAATTGATCTCATGAACAACGGTCTGTATTGTTTGCCCCGTACCGGTATCTTCTCCTGCAAAGAAAATTCCAAACACCGAACCGAGGAGCAAAGCACTTAGGCAAATAACAACTATAGCAACAACTGCCACCCAACCCCCCGCTGCAATGGCAGCAACTAAACTTTTTATTGTTGATATCGTTGCCTTTACTGTTTTAACGGTTGCTTTTGTCGCAGTTTTAACGCCTTTTGCTACTGCTTTAGTAATAGTCTTTGCAATTTGTACAGTTTTTTTCGTCACCTTTGAAGAAACAGTTGCAGTTTTCCGCGTTGTTTCTGCGACTTGTTTTGTGTCATTAGCAGTTATCTTAATTTTTCTTATCGGTTTTTGAGAGGACTTTGTTATCTTTGCATCTTTAACTATTCTATTTTTTGAAGCCTTGTCAATCCTCTTTCTTGTTGACGCAGACCTCTTAATCGTCCCTCCGTCGTCACCTTTCTCTTTTTTATTGTCAGCTCTGACCGCTTGTTTTTCAACGGCCTTTTTGTCCCTCTTTTCTTCTAACTCTTTTATTCGGGTTTTCATGTTACTCTTAGTGACATCAAAACCATTTCGTCCGCTTTTATTGAGTTTATGCACTCCATCCATGGCAACTTCTTCTGCTTTTTGTTCAACTTGGTTAGTGGCATACTCCACTTCAGTGTTTTTACTTGTTCCAGCATATCGAAGCGACTCATCTCTTGTAGATAAGTATGATTGTTTTATATGCTGTCCTGCTATAAGGGCTCTGTCAATAGTTTTAACCCTGCCCTCGACAGCATTCCTTGTCTTTATATCTGCCATTAAAACACCTCCATATTCGGACACAAAGTATAATTGGCGAGTGTTATACTTCCTCGCCCGGTTTTGTAGTCATTAACTTATATAATTTTGTGTTTTTGGGGAATTTGTTGGCAAACGGGATAAGACTTGAACCTACTTTTATTAGCCCGTGTCCTGCGCCTACATTGGTTATATAAGAAAGTTGATTGTCAGAAATATTCAAGAGCTTTGCAAGCTCGATACGATCAGTAGGTGCCTGATTAAGCATAATGATAAATTCGGAGTTCGCCAACATTGTTCTTGCCGTATGGCTCTGAAGAAGATCATCCACATTCTGTGTAATACCAGTTGCATAAGCACCGTACTTGCGAACACGCTTCCAAAGAGTAAAAAGAAAGTTTGCACTATACTCGTGCTGAAACAGCAGATATATCTCATCAATAAAGATAAAAGTATTCTTGCCCTTGGCACGATTTGCTGTAATGCGGTTAAGTATAGAATCAAGAACCACTAGCATACCTATTGGCATAAGCTGCTTACCCAGGTCAAGAATATCATAGCAAATCAGACGATTATCAGTATCCACATTTGTTCTCTTGGCAAAAGTATTGAGAGAACCATTGGTAAACAATTCAATCGAAAGGGCAATTTCCTGAGCCTCGGGTTCAGGCTGTTTTATGAGTTCAGCTCTGAAATCCTGTAAGGTAGGAACTGCCCCTGTGTAGTCATTCTGTTGATAGTTTCGGTAAACAGCTGCCGTGCAGCGATCAATAATGGACTTCTGTACCGCGCCCAGATTGCTCCCGCCTATAAGCTGCTCACACAAAGACATTATGAACTCTGATTTAAGAATAACAGGATTCGCACCATCGCCATATTCTCTTGTCATATCCATTGCGTTTATGTGGGTCGGAGAAGTCGCAGAGATGTTTATGATTTCACCGCCCAGCGCCCTTACAAGAGGAGCATATTCTCGCTCCGGGTCTATGATAATAACATCTGCATCGCCTGCAAGAACCTGATTGAGGATTTCGCCCTTTGCAGTAAAAGACTTACCGCCACCGGATACACCCAGGATAAACTCATTACCGTTAAGGAGCTGCCTACGGTCAGCAACAATCATATTCTTTGAAATGACATTCTGTCCATAGTAAATTCCGTTTGTATGCTGAACATCCTGTACGCGAAACGGGATAAAGACAGCAAGGCTTTCTGTCGTGAGGGTTCGAAAAGAATCGATTTTACGAACACCAAAAGGCAGTGCCGTGTTAAGTCCGTCGAGCTGTTGAAACTTCAATATACCGAACTGACACATATGTCTTCTTGCTGTTGTAAGTAAAGCCTCTGTATCATTGTCGAGCTGTTCTTTCGTGTCAGCAGTATGAACCATTGTAAGAACTGCAAACATCATTCGCTGATCTCGAGTGGTTAGATCATCCAAGAATTCCTTCATTTCCTTGCGCTGCTGCTCAATATCGTAAGGAAGCTGTGCAGAGAAGTTGTTGTTAGCATTCTGACGACGCTGCCAATTAGTCGCATTGGTCTCTACACCGAGCAATCTATTTTCAGCTTCTCTAACAGCCTCGTCAGTGGGAACTGGAACAACATCAATAGACATCATTAAATTGCGGTTTAGATCTGTCAATTCGGCAACCATACTGTCCTTGATATATGAAGCGTATTCTTTAAGAAACAGCACTCTTCCATAGCGCTCACCAATTTTAAAGTAATCTCTTTCTATCTCCATTGAGTCAGGACATATAAAATCCTTGAAATCATGTCCCTTTTTGCGGGTTTCTTTGATATCAAAATAGAAATCCGTTTCTTCGCCTGTACGATAGAAATCGTGAAAAATACGTAACCTTTCGTCTGGTTCCAGTTCTATGCATTTGCTTCCAAGGCGGCCAAAATGAGTAATAAGTTCTGCACCGACACGAGCAAAATAGTTTCTTGCCTCTTCAACACTTTTCTTATTTACGGAAATCGTAATGTATTTTTCCTGAGTAATAGCATTTGTATCTATCGCTTTTTCCAGAAGCATACTGTTATACTCCTTTCGATACTCATCAAGGGCATCTCCTGTCAAAGGGATAAGAATGTTTTTCTCAAAATCAACACGATTTAGTCTGCGATTATTAATAGTAATCTTCGTTGTTGCACCGCTGTCAAAGCTATTAAGTAGTTCGGAATATTCGAGAAACATGGCCTCTTTGTCCTCACGACTGGCAACAGCATAATTAATATCGGTAAATTTATAAGTCTTAGAAAACTTGTCATCTCCGACCTGAAAAACACCATCATCATATATTTTTCTGATTGGTATAACATCCTGAACTCCATTAGGAATAAGGAATCGTTCCTTGTCCTGCTTAAATAAATTTTTCAAAGTTTTAATCATTTCAGTACCTCCTTCTTCTATCCTACATAAGGCTTCATCAATTCAAAATAAATATTAGTGGAATGGAAACAAAGTCTTTTTGGAATTAAAACTTCACTCTTAATCCAAGCCCACATAAACTTCTCCGCCGTCATTCCATTATATTTAACAAATCCAAGGAGAGCGAACGGAGCAGCTCCAAAAATACACATCCATGACACGGTCTCCGTTCCTACATACGGTCTCAGCAAAAAATATATTCCTACCGCTACACCGCAAGCCAATATGGAAAAAATGAACTGTCTTAAAGACAGTCCAAAGAACATTGCTTCTGTGTAATTTCTGATTTCCCTGTTAATTTTAACTTCCAAAATAACACCTCCTATGTATTCGGGAATAAAAACCGTTCTTCGTTTCAAGAAACTTTTCACTCTAAGTTTGAGTAAAATTGTCTTCTATATTAAAGCATCACAATACACTTGTCTTTAGCAAGAATAAAGGCGCAGCCGTAATATTTTTAATTTACGATACCAGTGAATATACATTATAATCCCATCATCTCCCGGATAATGCGGTCGCTCATCTTTACACTACCTACAAGAATGAGCATATTAAATATCAGCTCACCGATATAACTCCACACCTGTGTAACTGCTGCCACACTATCATCTACTACCGGTGGAGAAGAAGCAAAAAGAGAGAATATAATACATGCCAGGGCAATAGCAGCCCCCTCTAAACAAACGGCACAGTAACTTCTTATAAATGATTTGCCCACATTCTGTGATGGTTCTCCGGCAAAGGTAGACAAAGGAATTGGTGCAAGTGCTGTATACATATAAAGCTTAAAAAATCGTCCATACACGGTCATAATCAGAATAAATGACATCACCATGATAAACAGTCCACCAATAAGCGTTACTGCCCATAACGGAATAGATTCAAAGAAACTACAATTTTCAATCGCAGTTACCATTTCTGTCGGCAAAACTGTTTTCTGAGTCTCGCTAAATCCCGCCGTGCCCATAATTGTCGATATAGCTCCCTGCGCAATATCAAATAATGAAAGCATTAGCTCCATTCCATAAGTAATTGCCCCCTTTGCAAGAGCAAAACGAACAAACAACTTCATTGCATGTTCCGGCTTTTTGACATCCGTAAATGATCCGCAAGTCTTTACCACTCCGGCAACGAAGAACAAAACAAGAAGGGCAAGCCCTATAGACTGCACCGCACCATTAATGTCAACAATTACGTCCCATATCTTGCCGCCTTTAAAGCTTTGTGGAGTCATAGTAATAAGCGCCCATATTTCGGATAATTTATCATTCCATGTTTCAAGTGCATTTTCAAGATTTTGTACAATCCAATTGTCGCTCAAATAAAAGCACCTCCTTCTATAGAATCAGGAGTACATCTAAAAGATGTGCTCCTGTAGTTAAAATATCAGCTTGTTATGAGGTTCAGTATTTCTTTCGCAAAAGTGATGATAACTCCACCCGCAAGAGTAAGGAATCCGTTTGCTCGCTGAGATGGATCATGGGACTTCAGGGAAAGACCCACCTGAACAACACCAAAGCCAAGCAAAATAAGACCTACTGCACGAATTAATCCAAAAATAAATCCGGACAGATTATTAATAACCACAATCGGATCATTTGCCGCAAATGCCGTAACTGAAGCACCAAATATAAGTGTCGCAATAACGACAACCATACAATAGAGTCGGTAGCATTTTTTGATCTTACCAGATATAGAAAGTTTGGTAGTATGTTCTTTCGTTTTCTTAATGATATTCATATTAATTGCCTCCATAATTTCAAAAATTATTTCGGGCTAAAGTCCTCATCGGACAGTAGCTCATAAGTGGTTTCCAGTACCTCCGTATCCAGCAGAGTATCGGGGTCGAGGTACTGCACCTCAA
>ULNQ01040270.1_pt1 | contig 11779 bp, 9 predicted proteins | sample 1951951 | NCBI WGS metagenome assembly ULNQ01 (sample SAMEA4835580, study PRJEB28245) | human gut metagenome | biome: gut microbiome; material: fecal sample | place: Denmark | collected 2008
TTCGTTTTGCAGTCGGTTTGTTTCCCGATTGCGAGTGCAAAGGTAGAGCAAATTTTATTACCCACCAAATTTTTCGGACAAAAAATTATGTTATAAAACATCTTTTTTCGACACACTTTCACATATCACACTATGATACAATTAATTATGCCCTCAAAAAAATTTCACAAAAATGTGATTATTTTTTCTCTTTTTTCGGAGCAGCGTTTTCAAATCACTCATCGAGGCGGAAAACGATGCGCTGCACCCCGCCTGAAAAACGCGCCGAAGATATGCGAAAATGCCCAATCTGCGATGTGTTTTCCACGTGCGCTCCCACACAAAGGCATTCATCATAGTCGCCCACATGCACAATGCGCACCATAGCCGAGGCATCGTCGGGCAGTCTCGACAGGTCGAAACGGTCAGCCACATCCTCCTGACGCACCACTTCGGTTGTCACAGGAAGCCCCCGGCCTATGACGGCATTCACCGCATCCTCCACCCCGCGAAGCTGACTTTCGGATAGCGGCGTCGCCAGGCGGTAGTCGCATTTCGACTTCTTTCTCTCTATATGCGCACTGAACGAACGGCCACAGCCGAACATCCTCACCATTGTCCCGTTCAATATATGTTCCGCCGTGTGCATCGGCGGATATTCCTGTTTGTTATGCTGATTGAATTCCATTTTTTATATATAATGTGGCAAAGATAGCATAATATGAGCGCAAAAACAAATACCACAAAAATACGAGTGACGTTTTGGTGTTCTATATTTCAGACAAAACAATCCCGAATTTTTCAAAACAGAAATCGCAACATCAATTCGTTCTGTCACCTAAATTTATATTATCTTTGCAGAAGATAAGCAACATTCTGATGAACAAGACGTACAGACACGAAGACAAGCTGAAGGCTGTAACCTCTGTCCTTGCCAGCAAAACGTCGTTAGGCACGATGTGCCATCTCTGCCGGGGCGGCGAGTCCCTTCCGGCTCAATCCTCTATTCAAGAAATCATCGACCTCTGCCGCGCAGTCCTGTTTCCGGGGTTCTACGGCAACGACGATGTGAACATCTACAACCTTGAATACTTCATCGGAATCAACTGCGGACGCCTGCACAAAGTGCTGTCGGAACAGATTGCCGCCGGCATGGTTCTCGACAACGACTGCGACACGACCGACTATGCCGCACTTGAGCGCGACGCCGCCACGACGGCAGCACAGTTTATCGAGATGCTCCCGGAGATGCGCCGCGTGCTCCACACCGACGTCCACGCCACATATTGCGGCGACCCTGCCGCCGTCAGCACCGAGGAGGTGATATTCTGCTATCCCGGTCTGAAGGCCATTATCAACTACCGCATAGCCCACGCCCTGCTCACGCTCGGAGTGCCCATCATCCCGCGGATGATAAGCGAGATTGCGCACTCAGAAACGGGCATCGACATACACCCCGGGGCAACCATCGGCGAGCATTTCTCGATTGACCACGGCACAGGAGTGGTGATTGGAGCCACCGCCATCATTGGCAACAACGTGAAACTCTACCAGGGAGTGACCCTCGGCGCCAAGAGTTTCGACTATGACGAGGACAACAACCCCATCAAAGGCATTCCACGCCACCCCATCATCGGAGACAATGTGGTCATCTACTCCAACACTTCTGTGCTGGGGCGCATACACATTGGCAACAATGCCATAATCGGCGGCAACATCTGGGTGACCGACGATGTCGCCGACAACGAGAAACTCACACAGGCGAAAGCCGACAACATTCTTAGATTAAAGCAAGACTAAACTATAATGAAAGAGCAAATGGAACTCGTAGCCAAGACTTTTCAGGGACTTGAGGACGTCCTGGCCGAAGAATTGCGCCAATTGGGCGCAGAAGACGTTACAACAGGCACACGCATGGTATCGTTTAAAGGCGACAAAGCCTTGATGTATCGTGCCAATTTCTGCTGCCGCACGGCATTGCGCATTCTTAAACCAATCCACACGTTCACCGCGTCAGACGCCGATGAGCTTTACCGTCAGGCAAAACTTTTCGACTGGGAACAACTGTTGTCGCCAGAAAAGACTTTCGCCATCGACTCCACCGTCTACAGCGATGACTTCCGCCACTCGAAGTTTGTCACATACCGCGTGAAAGACGCCATCGCCGATTTCTTCACCGAGAAATACGGCAAGCGCCCGTCAATCCGCCTGACAAACGCCGACATTCTGCTGAACGTGCATATCTACCAGGACAAGGTGACGCTGTCGCTCGACTCATCAGGAGAGTCGCTCCACAAACGCGGATACCGCGTGATGCAGACCGACGCGCCTATCAACGAGGTGCTCGCCGCCGGACTGATTCTGAAAACCGGCTGGCACGGACAGAGCAACTTCATCGACCCGATGTGCGGATCGGGCACATTCCTCATCGAGGCAGCCCTGATTGCCCGCAACATCAATCCAGGCGTGTTCCGCAGCGACTTCGCTTTCGAGCACTGGCCCGACTTCGACCAGGAGCTTTTCGACTCCATCTACAACGACGACTCCGCCGAGCGCGAGTTTGAATATAAAATCTACGGTTCCGACAATTCGCCGAAAGCCATCGCCATCGCCGAGCGCAACATCAAGAGCGCAAGCGTGGGCAAGGACATCGAGCTGAAGACAATGCCTATACAGGAATACACCGAGGCTCCCGAAAACGGCATTCTCATCACCAACCCGCCATACGGCGAACGCATCTCGGCCGACGACATGGACGCCCTCTACGCATCCATCGGCGAACGCCTGAAAAACGTGTTCCGTGGCTACCACGCATGGATTATCGGATACAAACCCGAATATTTCGACAAAATCGGCTTGAAGCCTTCTGTGAAATTCCCCGTGCTCAACGGCGCTCTGGAGTGCGAGTTCCGCGAATACGTGATTTTCGACGGCACGTATGCCGAGTTCCGCAAGCAGGGTCGCTCCATCCGCAACGAGGAATTCAAACGCCCGGAACGCCCCGTACGCCGCCGTCGCGACAACGACGAGCGCGACGAGCGTCAGGCACGCCGAAGGAAAAACCAAGGCGGAAAATTCCGCGGAGACCGCGACTTCAAACGCGACGACGACCAGTGGGAACGCGACCGCCGCGGTGTGCGCCGCCGCCGTGCGCAGAACGCCCTCGAGGAGCACTACCACAAACCCTACAACGAGCGTTTCCGCGACAGCAAACGCAGCAAAGACTCCGCTCGCTTTGAAGACGACAAGGTGCGCCGCGCTGTCAAATTCAAAAAACCACGTCTGTTTGACGATTCCGACTTCGAATCGGGCGATGTCGTGATGCGCCACCGCAACCGCAAGGACAATCAAGATTAACAACCAATCATAAAACATATACTGAATCATGGCTGAAAACAAAAAAGAAACCGTTCTGCTGCTTGGCTCAGGAGGTCGCGAGTCGGCTTTGGCATGGAAACTCAACCAAAGCCCACGCCTTGCGAAACTCTTCATCGCCCCCGGCAACGGCGGAACCGAACAATATGGTGAAAATGTGGCACTGTCGCCGCTCGACTTCGAAGCCGTAGGCAAATTTGCCATCGACAACGGTGTGACAATGGTTGTCGTGGGCAACGAAGACCCTTTGGTTGAAGGCATCTACGACTATTTCACTGACAACGAGACGCTGAAAGCGGTGCCGGTCATCGGCCCGTCGAAAGGCGGTGCGCAGCTCGAAGGCAGCAAGGACTTTGCCAAAGGCTTCATGATGCGCCACAACATCCCGACGGCACGCTATCTCAGTGTCAGCGCCGGCAATATCGAGGAGGGCATCCAGTTTCTGCACTCGCTCGAGGCTCCCTACGTGCTTAAAGCCGACGGACTGGCTGCCGGCAAAGGAGTGCTGATTCTGCCGACTGTCGAAGAGGCGGAGGCATCGCTCCGCGAGATGCTCGGCGGTATGTTTGGCAAATCGTCGGCAACAGTGGTGATCGAGGAGTTTCTTTCAGGCATCGAATGCTCCGTGTTTGTGCTTACCGACGGCAATTCATATAAGGTGTTGCCTGTGGCCAAGGACTACAAGCGCATCGGAGAGGGCGACACCGGACTCAACACCGGCGGTATGGGCGCAGTGTCGCCTGTCAGCTTCGCCGACGACGCATTTATGCAGAAAGTGACCGACCGCATCATCCTGCCCACCCTGAAAGGACTTAAAGAGGAAAACCTCACATATAAAGGATTCATCTTCCTCGGACTCATCAACGTGAAAGGCGAGCCGATGGTGATTGAATACAACGTGCGCATGGGCGACCCGGAGACCGAAGCCGTGATGCTCCGCACCGACGGCGACCTGCTCGACCTGTTTGAAGGCGTAGCCACAGGCACTCTTGCCGACCGGAGTCTTGCCATCGACCCACGCTATGCTGTGACGGTGATGATGGTGTCTGCCGGATACCCCGGAGCATACGAGAAGGGGAAAGCAATCACAGGGCTTGACGCCGTGACCGGCAGCATCCTGTTCCATGCCGGAACAAAGCGCACCGACAACGGGGTTGTGACCAACGGTGGACGCGTGATTGCCGTAAGCTCCTACGGCACGACAAAAGCCGAAGCGTTGGCACAATCGTTTGCATCGATTGAGAAAATCAATTTTGACGGCAAATATTTCCGCCACGACATCGGTTTCGACCTCGACTAAGAAAACCGTTTTTCAAAGGGAAGCCCGTATTTCTGTGGCTTCCCTTTGTTCTTTAAAATCATACAAATGAAGAAACTATATCTTGCATTAGCCTTAATCCTGTCGGCAGCGGCATGCGCTTTCTCCGAAGTGGCGGTCAGCCCCGACAATCCGCAAATCGTCTACAACGGGCGCATCTCTTGGCGGAATCCCAAATCGCCGGCATTTTCATATCCAGGCACAAGTGCCGAGTTCCGTTTCACGGGCTCATCGGTCAAGATGCTTGCAAAGCCGGGCAGCGGATATTTCATGGTGGAGCTTGACAACCTCGCTCCATTTAAAATCAATTTCTCCGAAAACGATTCGGTGGCGACTCTCGCCTCCAACCTTGACAACAACGAGCATCGCGTGCGTGTGACGTATGCCATCGAAGGCTATCAGAAACGCCCCGAATTCCGCGGCTTTTTGCTGTCGGACGGCGGAAAGATGCTGAACGCCCCAAAACGCAGCTCCCGAAGGATTGAATTTATCGGCAACTCTATCACCTGCGGCTACGGCATCGAAGCCGACAGCGCCCGCGAGAAATTCACATACGACACCGAGAACCATTACTACACGTTCGCCGCACGCACGGCACGCGCTCTCGGTGCGGAATACAACGTCGTGGCACGCTCAGGCATAGGAATGTACCGCAACTACGGCGGACCGGCAGAAGGCACTCCCGACGGCTGCTTGCCTGCTCTCTACGACCGCACGCTCTTCTATGATGCCGATGAGAAATGGGACTTTTCATTGTTCCTGCCGGATGTGGTCTGCGTAAATCTTGGCACAAACGACATGAGCATCAACAAAGGCGACTCTGTCAGATACGAGAATGCCGCACTGCAGTTTGCAAAACGGTTGCGCGGATATTACCCTAACGCCAAAATCGTGATGCTGACAGGCAGTATGCTGACAGGCAAAAACCTCGGCATCGTGCAGCGCGCTCTCGACCGCGTGGCTGCGGCCATGCGCAAGGATGGCGACAATGCATTCTTCCGCTTCGACATGTCGCCGCAAGACGGCTCGTTGGGCTACGGCGCAGGCTACCACCCGTCGATGCGGCAGGCGGAAAAGATGGCAAACGAATTAACCTGTTACTTAGGATCCATAACAGGATGGAAACAATAAAAAAAGACGGCTTCAACCTGGTGCGTCAAGCCGACGGCCCCGACTTGGGCTACTCTCCCACATCGGGAGTGAAGATAATAGAAGTGGACGGCAAGGCGTTCAAAAGTTTTGACGGCAGCGACACTCTCCTGCCCTATGAGGACTGGCGTCTGCCGATGGAGGAACGCGCAGCCGACCTTGCGTCGCGGCTGAGTGTCGACGAGATTGCCGGACTGATGCTCTACAGCATACAGAACAAGCTGCCGATGCCCAACGACACCTACGGAGGTAAGCCGTTTGCCGAAAGCGGCATGAAGACTTACGACCTCAGCGACGCGCAAATCAAGTTTCTCACCGACGACAATCTGCGCCACGTGCTGGTGTCGACTGTCGAAAGTCCGGAAACGGCAGCGCGATGGAACAATAAGATGCAGGCGCTCATCGAAGGACGCACGCACGGCATCCCTGCCAACAACTCGTCCGACCCGCGCCATTCGGCATTTGCCGATGCCGAGTTCAGCCCCGGCAGCGATGGCAGCATCTCGCTGTGGAGCAATATGCTCGGACTTGCCGCCACGTTCTCTCCCGAAACCGTTGAAGAGTTCGGTCGGATAGCCCGCGAGGAATACCGCGCTCTCGGTCTTGCCACGGCATTGTCGCCGCAAGCCGACCTCGGCACCGACCCGCGGTGGTATCGCTACAGCAGCACGTTCGGACCTGAGCCACGCCTCGTGACCGATCTCACGCGCGCATACGCCGACGGCTTCCAGACCGACCCTACGGCTGGAGGATGGGGCAACGGCAGCGTGAACGCAATGGTGAAGCACTGGCCTGGCGGCGGCTCTGGTGAAGGCGGCCGCGACGCCCACTATGGCAACGGAAAGTTTGCCGTATACCCGGGCGGCTGCTACGAGCAGCACAAAATACCGTTCCTTGAAGGCGCGTTCAAGCTGACCGGCGGCACGAAGAAGGCTTCCGCCGTGATGCCTTACTACACAATATCCTACAACCAGACCGACGAGAACGTGGGCAACGGCTTCAACCGCGAAATCATATCACATCAACTGCGTGAGGAGGCTGGCTACGACGGCGTGGTCTGCACCGACTGGATCATAACCGGCGACGAGAAGCACCCAGGCATCCATTCCGGCAAGCCGTGGGGTGTGGAGACAATGAGCGTGGCCGAACGCCACTACAAAGCCCTGATGGCTGGCGTAGACCAATTCGGCGGCAACAACGAGAAAGATCCCGTAATCGAGGCTTACGAGATGGGCGTGAAGGAGCATGGCGAAGAATGGATGAGGGCGCGTTTCGAACGCTCGGCACGCCGCCTGCTGCTCAACATCTTCCGCACCGGACTGTTTGAAAACCCGTATGTCGATGTGGAGCACACGAAAAAGGTTGTGGGCAACCCTGAGTTCATGCAACGTGGATATGAGCAGCAGCTGAAAAGTGTGGTGATGATAAAGAACCACGCCAACCTGCTGCCGCAAAAAGAGCGCAAACGCGTCTACATCCCGCAACGCCGCGCCCCGGAAGGTCCGACATATTGGCGCGACATTACGCCCGAACGCATCTACGACCCCGTGCCTGAACACGTGCTTGAGAAATACTACGACAAAGCCGCATGCGCCGACAATGCCGACTTCGCCGTGGTGTTTATCGAATCACCCCACAGCCTGTGGATGGGCTACGACATGAAGGAGGGTTACATACCAATCAGTCTGCAATATGCCGACTACACCGCCACCACCGCACGCAAGCACAGCATTGCCGGAGGCGACCCGTTTGAGGACTCAACCAACCGCTCATACCGCGGAAAGACAGCCCACACCATCAACGCCTGCGACCTGACGCTGCTGCAACGCGTGCGCAAGGAGATGGGCAACAAACCCGTGGTTGTGGTGCTGATGATGTCAAACCCTACCGTGATGCGCGAGATTGAGCCTCTTGCCGACGCAATCCTTGTTGGCTTCGACGTGCAGGCACAGGTGTATATGGACTTGATTTCCGGCCGACGTGAACCGTCGGCACTGTTGCCAGTGCAGCTACCAGAATCGATGGAGGCTGTGGAGGAGCATTGCGAAGACCGTCCGCGCGACATCCGCTGCTACCGCGACGCCGACGGAAATGTCTACGACTTTGCGTTCGGTCTGAACTGGAGCGGCGTAATCAACGACGAGCGCGTAAAGCGATACAAGTAAAGGCAGACCGCGCCTTTCTGCACCCCCCCCCAAAAAAAACAACGGCATCGGAAGCAATCGCTTCCGATGCCGTAAAAATTTCCCTACCGCGTTGTATATATATTATACGATTTGCAATTCTAATGCCCCAAAATTACTTCTAAAAAACATACCTGTTACCTCAGAAAGTAAAATTCCGATGCTGAAATAGGCTGAAATCAAATAAAAACACTTATTTTTACGGACTGAAACAGACTGACAAAATGAAACTCAATAAACGTCAACAACTTAAAAGAGCGTATTTTACGTTTGAATGGCGACGAAAATACGATGCAACCAACTGGCAGCGCATAATGGTGCTGTCTTTTACCTGCTTTCTGATACTTGTAGCCGTCCCCCTCAACCTGCTCGGGCTGTCGGGCCCTACCGGAATCATGTTCACAGCACTCAACTTAGGGCAGTATGCCTTTACTATCGGCGCCTTGTCGCTACTCGCATTCCGCGTTGTCAAACTGCGCGCCGCGCTGGCGTCAATACTGCTGATGGTGCAAAGCTTCATGGTGGTGGAGATGCTGGCATGCTCCATCAATCCGACATCAGAGAATGTGGTGCTCGTGCTTGGCGACCTATTCCTGTCGTTCGGCGTGATTGTCCTTGCGCTGGCTGCCAACTACAAAATCCTTCCTTTTGTGCTTGTGGCATTGCCGGCAAGTGCCTATATTTCATGCACGGCACTGATCGACAATGAGTTGTTTACCAACTTCTTCCCTCTTATTTTCATGTCGTTTCTGCTGGTGCCGATACTCGGCTATATGTTTGTGCGCAATTTTCAGCGGCTTGAGACGGAGCATATCCGGATGAAGGACACCGAGCGCAACGTGCTTGACGCTCTCGGCATCGACAAAGAAAAGGCACTGGAATTTATCCACACTAAGAAAAAAGGCAAAATCAATATGCTCGACTTCTTTACTGACTCTGCTATCTGGAAGCTGCGCGACGAGATTGAGCGTATCGGCAACGAGGAAAAAGCTGCGCTCAACAGGATCTCAGAGGCAATCCCCGGGCTGACGCCGTCGGAAGTGGAAATTGTCCAACTGATTCTGCACGGGCACAAGACGTCGGAAATCTGCATGATGCTGGGTAAGGAAAAAGGCAACATCACGAGTCAGCGCACACACATCCGCGCCAAACTCGGTCTCACCGATCCGCGTGCCGACCTCCGGTCAGCCCTGATTGAGCGAATCGAGCGGCAAGCGCAGTAGCGGCGAGACCGCCTAAAGCTCGTCGCCTCCAGCACTGTTTTTTATGATTTTTACCCCCGAGACAGTAACTATTCAGCATAATAGCTGAATCTTTGTCCAATCCTACCAAGATTATACAGTCTAACCATTTTCCGATGAAGACAAACCGCATAGTGACCGAAAATCTTAGTCGTATCAAGTGTTCATTACGCTTGATACGACTATGTTATTCTCCTCTAGAGCTTACTCTCGAATAGCCTTAAAGTTTGTTGCGGAAGAACATAGAAACAATTATGAGCAATGTTAATATTTCTGCCGCAAGTCGCAGCGGTCAATAGAGACAGATGCAAAGTTCGTGACACTCGCAGGTCCAACTTCGCTCCATAATTGTAGCTGATGATGGGTTGGGCTGATTGCGCCACGGCATAGATGACTGGGAAGAGATAACAAATAATGGCAAATGCAGCGACACCATCTTCATGCAGCATTCCCATAAACTGATAGTTACCTATCACGATGGTAATGCTCATTGCAATCTCTGTAAGGAATGCGGCGAAGCTATCTAGTTGGGATATCTCCCAAACACCGAATGAGATTGAATGTCACATTTTTTTAGGATATCATCTTACCACAACGCAATCTTGCCTGCGATACCCAAATCAAGGGTTGCTGTCGCAATGCCCAATGCTTGAAACACACGACTCATTGTTGGTAATGTGATAACACTTGTGCCTTTCTCCAACTTTGAAATTTGAGCACGTTGCACACCGATACGTTCACCAAGTTGTTCTTGCGTGAGGTTTTGTGCCAATCGAGCCTTGCGTATGGCTTCGCCTACAATATAGGCGTTCACATCTTCTTTGAGTTTGGCCTCCATTGCTTCACGCTCTGGTGTACCCCTTTTACCCCAAAGTTTATCTTTCATATTGTCTGCTGGTGTCAATTTCATCTGTGCCATAATGCTATTTCTTTTTATTGTTAAAGTACTCTTTTCTTAACTCTTCCGCTTTGGCAATCTCCTTTAGCGGTGTTTTCTGTGTTTTCTTGACTATGCCATGTGTGGCAATAACCAAGGTCTCTTCCTCAGTATCCCAAAAGGAGAAAAGCCTGTAGCATATACCATTGTAGAGGGTTCGAAACTCCCATATCTCGGTATTTTCCAGTTTCTTGAAGATGTCAACTTTCACACTCCTTCCTCAACCTTGAAGATATTGTAGTATATCTTCTGCTGAGCTTTGAATGGCTGCGCATCCAAGAAGGCTTGTGCTTCTTCTGTCAACACCACTTTTAGTTTGTTGATGCCCATTTCTTCTTGAGTTATGGTACAAAGATAATATTTTGTTTCCAACCAACGATACAAAATTCTATTTTTCATCTCTATCAGCCCCACTTTTAACACACTCTCACGACTTGTTGTAACTATTCAGCGGTAGGAGCATGACGAATCGTCAAACCTCAAACAAGGCTTGAATTGCATTAAAAGGTGTTTGGTTGTGTTTCTTTGCTGTCTCGACTACTGAATGTAGTTCAAGAAATGCATCAGCTCCAAAGTCAGAACGGAATGTACATGAGTTTTTCAATTTGATTTTCAACTTGCGTATACCTCGTTCGCTAGCGTTGTTGTCAGATGGAACCATTGGGTCTTCCAGGAAATTGAAAATGTAGTCACCACATTTTATCAATCCATTTTTTAAGGTTTCGAACTTCTCACCAAGTTTGCTGACATTTAGTTTGAGTAAACTATCCAATTTGTCCAGCCATGAGGCTTTGCTGATGACATCTGTCGGATTGGTGTTTCTCTCTGGGATGGCCCCACGGAACAAGTTGGCGACTTGCTCAGACCATTTCTGATCAGTGTCCAGTTCAGACAGACACTGCAACTCTCTGAGCAAGTGCGCAACGCAGCGTGCTTGACGCTCTCGGCATCGACAAAAAAAGGCTCTGGAATTCATCCACACTAAGGAAAAAGGCAACATCACGAGCCAGCGCACACATATCCGCGCCAAACTCGGCCTCACCGACCCGCGTGCCGACCTCCGGTCAGCCCTGATTGAGCGAATCGAGCGGCAAGCGCAGTAGCGGCAGAACCCCCTCTAAAGCTCGTCGCCTCCAGCACTGCTTTTTATGATTTTTTAACTACCCCCCGAACTAAACAGCTGTGCCACAATTGAAAAAACAGTACCTTTGAAGTATTCAAAAACAAAGTGTTATGAAAGTATTATTGTTTTCGTTGCTGTCTGCAATCGCAGGCATCGCCATTTATGCAGAAAATCCGGTTGGATACAGTTACACACCATTGGTCAGAGAAGGCGTGGAGTGGGGATACAAATGGACGTATTACCCTCTAAAAGAAGGCAGCTACTACCTGCAGCTCTCCGGCGACACCTTGATAAACAGCAAAACCTATAAAGTCTGCTACAGATATGCCACTGTCGACTTCCAGAAAGAGGACGCTATGGTTTATGGCTTCGTCAGAGAAGAGGGCAAACGGATATATGCGATAGGCAGGCGTGTGCCCAACGGGACTAGCATAGACATGTACAATTATTACGACAAGGACGCTTTGGAAGAGC
>ULNQ01038475.1_pt1 | contig 11624 bp, 9 predicted proteins | sample 1951951 | NCBI WGS metagenome assembly ULNQ01 (sample SAMEA4835580, study PRJEB28245) | human gut metagenome | biome: gut microbiome; material: fecal sample | place: Denmark | collected 2008
GGTGTAAATCCACTATTAGCCCCTCGGGTGTTTAATATTAGCCTGAGCGGCTGCCAGACGTGCAATGGGTACACGATAGGGCGAGCAACTTACGTAGTTGAGGTTGATGTTGTGGGCAAATTCGATACTGCTGGGGTCGCCGCCGTGTTCGCCGCAGATACCGCATTGAAGGTCGGGACGAGTTTCTCTGCCGAGAGTAACAGCCATCTTCATAAGTTTACCAACGCCAACGGTGTCCAGTCTTGCAAACGGGTCGCTTTCATAAATCTTTGCAGCGTAGTAACTGGGAAGGAATTTACTTGCGTCGTCACGGCTGAAACCGAATGTCATCTGAGTGAGGTCGTTTGTACCGAAACTGAAGAACTCCGCTTCTTTCGCAATTTCGTCGGCTGTAAGTGCCGCTCTGGGGATTTCGATCATTGTACCAACCATGTATTTGAGGTCGGACTTGGCTTCTGCGATGACGGCATCGGCAGTAGCAACAACCGTCTTCTTGACATAGGCAAGTTCCTTAACTTCGCCAACCAACGGAATCATGATTTCGGGAACAACGTGCCAATCGGGGTGACGTTTTTGAACGTTCAAAGCAGCCTTGATAACAGCCTTTGTCTGCATCACTGCAATTTCGGGATAGGTTACCGCAAGACGGCATCCACGGTGACCCATCATGGGGTTGAATTCGTGCAGGCTGTTGCAAAGTTGTTTAACGTATTCCACGCTCTTGCCCTTAGTCTTTGCAAGCAAAGCGATGTCCTTTTCGTCGGTGGGAACAAATTCGTGAAGAGGAGGATCCAGGAAACGGATGATAACAGGTTGTCCCTTCAAGGCTTCCATAAGTCCTTCAAAGTCTTGCTGTTGAAGAGGTTCGATTTTTTCCAATGCCGCTTCACGTTCTTCCACGGTTTCGGAAACAATCATTTCACGGAACTTTTCGATACGTCCTTCGCCGAAGAACATGTGTTCGGTACGGCAAAGACCGATTCCCTGTGCGCCCAGTTCGGCAGCACGCTGTGCATCGGCAGGTGTGTCGGCGTTTGTACGAACTTCCAAAGCCTTGTACTTGTCTGCCAACTTCATGATACGTCCGAAGTAACCGCTGTTGGGATCGGCAGGAACAGTCTTGATTTCGCAGTCGTAAATCTTACCTGTGGAACCGTCCAAAGAAATGGGGTCGCCTTCGTGGAAGATTTTTCCTCCAAGTTCGAACTTCTTGTTTGCTTCGTCCATTTTGATGTCGCCGCAACCGGATACGCAGCATGTTCCCATACCACGTGCAACAACTGCAGCGTGAGAAGTTTGTCCGCCACGAACGGTAAGAATACCTTGTGCGTGCTTCATGCCTTCGATGTCTTCGGGGGATGTTTCAAGACGAACAAGCACAACCTTTTTCTTTGCCTTGCCGAGTTTAACTGCATCTTCCGGTGTGAACACTACCGTTCCTGCTGCAGCGCCGGGACTGGCGGCAATACCCTTGCCAACCACGTTGTTTTTGTCGGCAGCGGCAAGTGCATTCACGTCAAACGTGGGGTGAAGAAGCATGTCCAAAGATTTGGCGTCGATTTGCATCAATGCTTCCTGTTCGGTAATCATGCCTTCGTCGATGAGGTCGCATGCAATTTTGATTGCGGCGGCAGCCGTACGCTTGCCGTTACGGGTTTGCAACATGTAAAGTTTACCCTTTTCGATGGTAAATTCCATGTCCTGCATGTCTCTGTAGTGATGTTCAAGTGTATCGCAAACCTGGAGGAATTGTTTGTACACGTCGGGCAATACTTCTGCCATTTTGGAAATGGGCATCGGGGTGCGAACGCCTGCAACAACGTCTTCGCCTTGTGCGTTCATAAGAAATTCGCCCATCAAGCCCTTTTCGCCTGTTGCGGGGTTACGTGTGAATGCAACACCTGTTCCGCAATCGTCGCCCATGTTACCAAACGCCATCATCTGCACGTTTACAGCGGTACCCCAACTGTAAGGAATGTCGTGGTCCATGCGGTACACGTTTGCACGGGGGTTGTCCCAAGAACGGAACACTGCTTCAATAGCGGCAAACAACTGTTCTTTGGGGTCCGAGGGGAAATCCTTGCCGATCTTTTCTTTGTATTCCGCTTTGAATTCGTTTGCAAGTTCTTTGAGGTCGTCGGCGGTGAGTTCTACGTCGTAGGTTATGCCCTTCTTCTCTTTCATTTCGTCGATGAGCACTTCAAAGTACTTCTTGCCTACTTCCATAACTACGTCGGAGAACATCTGAATGAATCTTCTGTAGCAGTCCCAAGCCCAACGGGGATTGTTGGATTTCTTTGCAAGAACTTCCACAACTTCTTCGTTAAGACCAAGGTTCAAAATTGTGTCCATCATGCCGGGCATGGATGCACGTGCGCCGGAACGAACGGAAACAAGCAGAGGATTTTCCGTGTCGCCGAACTTTTTGCCGGTGATTTTTTCCATTTCGGAAATGGCAACCATAATCTGCGACTTGATTTCGTCGTTGATTTTTCTGCCGTCTTCGTAGTACTGCGTGCAGGCTTCTGTGGAGATGGTGAAACCTTGGGGAACGGGCAAACCGATGTTTGTCATTTCTGCAAGGTTGGCGCCTTTGCCACCCAACAGTTCACGCATTTTTGCATTGCCTTCGCTAAACAAATAGGTGTATTTTTTAGCCACTGTTTTATTCCTCCTGAATAAATGTTTTCTTGTATTATTTGGACAAATATTGTCCATCCAAACGTATACATTTTACTATATTTTATTAAATTGCACAACTGTTTTAGCGGAAATTTTCCGCACCTCACCTTAACACCTTCTTTCAATGACGTTTTGTTGAAAAATTATCCCGAAAATTTTTCGCAACGACAACAACATTTTTCCCTACAAAGGACTTTTACAAACTGATTTTCCCTTTTTGCCTTTGCAACGTCCTTTGCACACCTTTGAAAACACCATATCAACGCTGCAAAACAGTTTTCCTGCATCTGACTTTTGCAATACTTCGGTTTCCAAAAAATCTGACAAAACCGACACGTGAACAGTAACTTGCATTGGAGGCACCGTTGCGGCAACTTTCATGCTGTCATGTACAGAAAACCTAAAATGCCCAAAGCACTCGCTTTATCGCCACAAAACAATGCAAAAAACAGTCAAAGCGTTGACAATGCCCGAGGCAAAAAGAAAATACCTGCACTAACGGCGAGAAAATACCCGTCAAAAGTTTCAAAAGTAAAATAATGTTTGCAAAAACCGTTGCATAAATGGTTAAAGTGTGTTAATATATGTAAAGCAAAAAACAGTAACAGAACGTTCATAAGGAGATACTAATGCCTAACATCAAATCCGCAGAAAAAAGAGTTTCCGTATCTGCAACTAAAAAACTTCAAAACCAAAAAATCCGTTCTCAGATGCAGACGGCTATTAAAAAGTTCAACGCCGCAATTTCCGAAGGCAATGTAGAACTTGCAAAGCAGTTGTTGCCCGTTACAAGTTCCAAAATCGACAATGCGGCAGTTAAAAACGTTATTCACAAAAACGCAGCCAACCGCAAAAAGGCACAGATTGCAAGGACGCTTTCTCAACTTGAAAAGGGCGTAATTGTAGTTAAGGTTGACGCAAAGACATTGAAACAGGCTGAACAAAAGGCCGCCGCAGCAAGAAAGGCAGAAGAAGCGCAGGCAATCAAGGCTCAGAGAAACGAAGCCAAGAAAGCCAAGGAAGCAGCAAAGGCTCCCGCAACCACAAAGAAATCTTCCAAAAAGGCTACCGCAAAGGAAGAACCCGCAGCAGCACCCAAAAAGCGTGCTACGAAAAAGGCTGCACCCGTGGAAACACCTGCCGAAGGCGAAGAAATACAATAATTGCACTGCTTGCGCAACCCCGATACTTGTCGGGGTTGTTTTTTGCCTAAAAAAATTGTTTTGACGGCAAAATTTTGAATGATATTCTTTGACTTTTCAAAAATTGTCTGTTATAATTGAAAGGCTGTGAAACAAACTTTGCAGTAATGCTGGAGTGGCTCAGTCGGTAGAGCAATTGATTCGTAATCAATAGGTCGAGTGTTCGATTCACTTCTCCAGCACCAAGGACTTTCCGAAAGGAAGGTCCTTTTTTCGTTTTCAGGCGTATTTTCGGGCATTTCCCACCACTTTCTGCACTACGGAAAAATCGGCGTGTGAGTCTGACGTTTTTTTGCCCCGAGTGTATCGAACTTTCGCAAATTGCCGCACTCAAAGCGGCGTTACAAAACTGTTTCAATAAAAAGTTTTCCCTGTTGTTGATGGTATATCAAAAAACCTTTCGAAACGTTGACGGCACTGCCACTTACACAAATACACCTCTGTTACGCAATATAAATACGCTTGCACGTGTGTGCTTTCACTGCAAAGTATCGTTAAAATAAAATTTCAATGCAAAGTTTCACCTGTTGTTGATGGTATATCAAAAAACCTTTGAAACGTTGACGGTACTGCCACTTACACAAATGCACCTCTGTTACTCAATATAAACACGCTTGCACGTGTGTGCTTTCACTGCAAAGTATCGTTAAAATAAAATTTTAATGCAAAGTTTCACCTGTTGTTGATAGTATATCAAAAAACCTTTGAAACGTTTACGGCACTGCCACTTACACAAATGCACCTCTGTTACGCAATATAAACACGCTTGCACAACTGTGTTATTAACGGGCAGTTAACTTAAAATTTTTACAAAAATGTTTCGGCAATGCACACCAAAAGGGAATTGTTGCAGTTGCAAACATGCTGACGGGAAAGTTTGCACAGTTGTGATTTTTTCATACAAAAAAGGCGGCTGAAACCGCCTTTTTCCTTTGCACCGCCCGCACTTTCCACCGAAAGTCGAAACAGTGCCTTTTGCTGTTGGTTGGGCAATAGCATTACTGTTGCGCTATTGTTTGCAAATTGATGTATTCGGTATTTTCGAACACACCGAGGTAGTCGTCTCGGGATTGGTCAAACATAGCCGCAGTTGACGAAGCAGATTTTATCTGCTGTTCATCCCCGATGAAAAACAGCGTTTGCCCCACCATGGAACTGGACATTGTGGAACTGTGGTAACCGCCGATGTACACGTCGTTGTACAGATACATGTACGTTTCCGCAGGTACCGCATTGGGCAACACCACTATTTTGTTGGCTTCAAAATACTCGCTGCGACCGTCGGTGAAATTGCTTATCGGGTAGGACGGATGTCCCTTGTAGAAAATGTTGTATTCCGCCGAGTACTTACTTACGAGGTAAGGCAAAAATGTCATGAGCGTTGTGTTTTCGCCGCAACCGTAACTGTTGTTTTCGCCGGCAACGGAAGTTCCCAAAATAAGCAGGTTTTTCTTGCCGTTTTCCGATTGGAAGTAGTCGTCTGCCGAGCCTTCCTCGCCAAGGTTGTCTATCCAGCGTGTGCGCAACAGAAATTCCAACTGACATGTTTTGCCGACATTTTCCACAGACGCCAACGCCTCCTGAATGGTGTAACTGTTGATGTTGCTGTCCAGAAGGGCGTAGTACTCGGAGTAGCCTTCCTCCTGCGGATTGAGGGTGGAAAGCAAACTGTTTTTGATGTTGACGTAGTAATGCACGTTGGAATCGGTAGCCATGGCAATGAAGTGAGGCACATTCCAGATGGAGGTTATTTCTGCGCCGTTTTTGAGGCTTTCAACGTAACTTTGGTAGTCGGATTTTCTTTGTTTGTACTGAGCGTAGGAATTGTATCCGTAGCGACTGAAATACACTGCCGTTGCGGAACCTTCCGTGTACATGCACACGTCAAAGTTGGAAACGTCGATGTTGTTGCCGTAACTCCACCACAACGCAACGTTTGCAACGACGTCGTCTACATAAAATGTGAAGGTTGATGTCTTGTCCATTTCGTACAAATCGGCAATCCACTTTTTGATGTGTTTCAATGCCGTTGTTACTTCGCCTGCGTTGTACACCGCTCCCCAACTTCCGTCAACCCAAGCCTGATAGTTGCTGGTTTTTTGGTTTCCGTCGTCATCGAACAACGCAAGATTGGTTGTTTTGGTTTGGAATTTTGTGTTGGGAATAGCGTAACAGTTTTGCGGAAGTTGCCCCCAATCGAATGTTGTGTTGCGTGCAATGGCAATGTAGGTAGGATAGGTTCCGTCCGACTTTACAATGTCCGTCGAAGCGTACAGCACGGGCAAGGTGGAATTGGAATACACAAAGTTGTAGTGGTCCGCCTTGACGTTGACACAATCGCATTGCACCGTTGCAACGGCGACTTCTCCTTGGTAGTACTTTATTTCCGCAATATAATTGCCGAAATAAGGGGCAGTAATATCTACGGAAAATGTTGCGGCAGGCAATTCCCTTTCGGTAAAGATGTAGTCCACGCTTACAACGCCGTCCACTTCCAGTCCGTTGCGATAGACGGAGTAGGTAACTTTGTCAAAAATGTCGGGATTGAATACATCCACATAAAGCCAACCGGTAAGTTGATTTTTGTTTTGGAAAAACGCCACCTTGGTGGTGTCGTCAATGCTTACACCCAGAGGTTTTCCTCCGACGGTCCATTCGCCGTCGGCAAAGCCCAAAGTGAGGTCGATGTCGGCGTCTGTTCCCGATTGCCCTTTTAGCGATTCCAACCACTCTTCGACGGTACCCTGAAAACCGTTTTCAACGGCTATTTCGTAGGCGCTTTTTCCGTTTTGGCAGGCAGTGAGCGCAACAACGCACACCAGCATTACCAAAGACAAAATTAAAATTGCTTTAAGTTTCTTCAAGATTGTTTCCTCCTGATTTTATCCTGTGTAAAAACAGCAAAAATATTGTGAATACAAATAAGTCTTGCAAGGCAAGAAATTGCACGCAACGTTTTTCAAATTTGCATGCGTGTCTTTTGCAAAAACGCAAAGATATTTGTTATTGTAACGCACAATGCTGAAATGAAGCAAAAAAATACATCTGAATGTTAAATAAATGTCAAATTATTGAAAAATACTCTGTTTACCCTGCAAGTTACCGAAAAGCAATGTTCATTGATAAAAAAGTGTTACGGTAGATTTTCGGCATAGATGCCTTGGAAACTGAGAAAAAGCCCCCACACAACGTGAAGGCTTTTTACTTTCAGTATTTTTCCGTTTTTGCAATGACTTTGACGAGCGTTTTGAAGGTTGGCAACGTTGCAGGCAGTTTCTTTGAACAAACTTCCGATACCTTTTGGAATACGCCTCACCTTTGCGCAATACCGCTAACGACACTCACACCACCAACTGCCAAACAAGCGTCAGGTGTTGTCGCATTGGTCAAAGGACAAAACCTTTGGAACAGTTGCATTACATAGTAAAGTAACGATAATCAAGAAAAAGACGTTTGAATGGCGAAATATCTGTCGTAAATTTCACTTTACAACGCCGACAAAAACGTACAAAGAAAAGATTTAACGCCAAAGATGCGCTGACGTCAATTTGCCTTTTTGAGATGCAAGGCAAATGTGGCAAAATCGGAAAATACCTGAGGCAACAGGATTCCCGCACTGCGCAACGTTTTTCCGCTGGCCGTCTGTCCCGTTTCTTGGATGAGGTAATCAAAGTCGTCCTCCAAACCGTGTATTTTGAGCAAAACGGGGCGTTGATTTTCCAAAATCAATCCGTGAAGCCCCACTACCCGGGCAAGGCTTTTGTCGGGCAAAACCTGACACACCGCCCAAAGTTGCTGCGTGGAAGAAAGTCGGTACAAGTCGCCCTCCGACACAAGTTTCCAATAGGTGCGATAGTCGGCAATTTGTTTGGAAATTTGCGCCTTTTCCTCTACGGAAAGTTTGCATATATCCAATTCGTAACCGAAAGAGCATGTGCAAGCCACGTTGTAGCGAGCCTCCGACGAAAGAGTGCGTCCCGTTTGGTGGTTGGGACAAACGGAGTAATGCGCCGACATTGCGCTTTGAGGATAGCAAAGGGAAGTACCCTGCTGAATGAATGTTCTGCAATAGGCGTCTGTGTTGTCGCTTGTCCAGATTTGCGGAAAATAGTACAGCATTGCACCGTCGAAACGGCCTCCTCCGCCGCTGCACCCTTCCATCAACACGTCGGGGAAGCGTTGCGTCAGTTTTTGTGCCAGCGAATACACGCCCAAAACATATCTGTGCACCACTTCGCCCTGACGTTGCGCAGGCAAAAATGGCGAATACAAATCGGCAAGGTACCTGTTCATATCCCATTTGACGTAGTCGACGTCGTTTTCGCCTATTATGTCGCTTATTTTTCGGAAAATGTGTTCCACCACTTCGGGGTTGGCAAAATCCAGCACAAGTTGATTTCTTCCACGCACCCGTCCCGCATCGGGATTGTGCAACACCCACTCGGGATGTGTGCGGAAAAGTTCCGTGCCTTCGTTGACCATTTCAGGTTCTATCCACAGTCCGAATTTAAGTTGCAAATCGTGACACTTTTTGGCAATTTGTTTAAGTCCGCCACGCAGTTTTTGCGTGTTGACCTGCCAATCTCCCAAACCGTTTGTGTCGTTGTTGCGGTTGGTAAACCAGCCGTCGTCCAACACAAAGGCGTCGGCGCCTATTTGCTTGGCACAGTCGATAATTTCAAACAGTTTGTCGGTGTCAAAATCGAAGTAGGTTGCTTCCCAATTGTTAACCACTATCGGACGTGGGGCAAATGCAAACTTGGGATTTACTACGTGCTTGCGGTAGAAATTGTGAAACGCACGGGACATTTCCCCTAATCCGTGTGCAGAAAATGCCATTACCGCAGCGGGTGAATAAAATTCACTACCGCTTTGCAGCAGCCAACGGAAATTTTCGCTGTCGATACCGCCTTGAAGACGGCAGATTTTGAGAGAAGAATTTTCCGCAGAAAGAGAAAAACTACCGCTGTAAAGCAAGTTTACGCCGATTGCTTCACCCTCGTTTTCCGTGGCGTAGGGAGAAACCAACGCCAAAAAGGGATTGTGGCAGTGAGATGACACGCCTCTGCCCGAAGACGTTACCTGCAAAATTCCGCCGTGCGAACAGTTGCGCACAACTTGCCTTTCGCCTGCCCAATTTCCCACAAGTTGCACTGTGTCGTAGTTGCTGTCGTACAAGTCCAGCATAAAGGAAGAAAGTTTCAAAACGGTAACGTCGCTTTTGCAGTTGTTTACCAGTTTGCAATTTCTTACCACCACGTCGCAGTCGTCAAAAACCGTGTAGTACAAATACAAATCGAGATTGTTGACGCTGTCGGAAAGTTGCACTTCCAACGTTTCGCCGTCCCTTGGAAAGGGCACTTCCGAAATGGTGAAATGTTGCAAAATTTTGTACCCGTTGTAACGAAAATCTGTCAGACGGCTTCCGTTTGGCAACAGCACTTCCACCGACGGACGGCGGTAGTCGCCCAACTGCGAACAGGAATTTTCCAGCAACATGGCATTGAGATTGTCGTTGGGCATTGTTGCCCCGTCAAAGTTGACGGCTGCACCCAAAAATGCAGTTTGCGACAGGTACAAAATGTCCTCTTGTGCTGGGATTGCTTCGCCAAAATACAGATGGCGCAAAAAACCGTGTCTGTCGGCAAAAAAGACGTAACTGACGTTGCCGCTTTGCAAATGAAACATTCTTTTTTCGGCGTTGTAGTGTATCATAACTTCTCCTTGCAATATATTTTCAAGTACATTGTAGCAGTTTTTTGTCTGTTTGTACATACCCAAAAAAAATTTCATGCGACTTGTGTGCAAATACGCTTGTTTTACTGTCCTTTTTGCTTTTATTATTGACGCAAAAATTCAATACGTAGTTGCAAATTTTGTGCAAAATGTTATGTGGTGCTTGCAACGAAAAAAAAACAACGGCACAGTGAAATTGAAGGTTTTAAGTACTGCGCCGTTGACGTTTTTACCTTTTTTGCCCTTTTCCTATTTAGTCAGACAGACAGTGATTGTATTTGCACGTTTTTGCCGACAGAATGCTTACATTTACGGAATGTTTCATTCTTTTGCAAAAACGTACCGGAAATTGCATTGTTTACAAACGTTTGCAACATTGCACATTTTTCGGCAAAGCTACTGTTGTCTTGGCAAAAGAAACGAAAATTCGATTTGCAATTTACATAAAACCTATTTCGGCAAATTGCAGAAACCTTCGAAGTTTCTAACCATCTTGCGCTTTTTGCACAAAAAAAGGCAGGCATAAGCCTGTCTTAAATAAATCGAACGTAAGTATGCACTAAATAAAATCGGTTGACGTACATTCTCACTCATCTGTAGAGTTGTGAAAGTTGTCGCAAAAACCGTTGCGCCTCTTTCGGACTTGTAAGGCGGATTACCTTTATTTGCGGATTTTCTTCCATGAGGGAAAGTATCACGGGGCGTACTTTTTTTCGGAAAGTCCAGATGTATTTGAGAAAATAACCGTCCAACTTTTCCAGACAGCCGTCGGCAATGTCTTCACGCTGTTTTCCGCTGTAACGCACACGGCGTTTCACCGCTCTGTAAAGACACAAACTGCGGCGAAAATCCAAAAAAAACACCAAAGTTGCCCTTTTGAACCTGTCGGCAAGGTGGCTTTTCCACATTCCGTCAATCAGCCAACTGTCCTGACAAATAATATTGTTGTGAATTTCCACACGCTTTTCGTAATCCAGCATTTTCCAGTTGGCTGCCCACAACACTTTGTCAAGATGAATTGCCCTGCGGTGCAGAATTTCCTGCAAGTTGTTGGAAAATGTGGTTTTACCGCTTCCCGGGCAACCTATCACTGCCGTGCGTGTAAAATCGGCATCTTGCAGGCAAAAAACATTACTTTTCATAGCCTACCTTTCGCCGTATTCCTTGATTGCACGCTGTTGATCACGTTCCATGTCCTTTTTGAGAATACTGTCCTTCTTGTCGTAGTTTTGTTTACCTTTTACAAGCGCAACTTCCACTTTGACAAGCGAACCCTTGAAATACATTTTCAGCGGTACCATGGAATAGCCCTTTTCCTTAACCTTGCCGAGAATACGCATGATTTCCCTTTTGTGGGCAAGCAAACGCCTGTCTCTGCGGCTTGCCACGTTGGAGTAACTGCCTTTATCGTAGTTTTTGATGTGACAACCCAGCAACATCAAGTTGCCGTTTTCCACACGACAGTAGGAATCGGTGAGGTTTACCTCGCCTTTACGCAAAGATTTCACCTCACAGCCCACAAGATTTATGCCGCATTCCAATGTTTCCACCACAAAGTAGTCGTGAAATGCCTTTTTGTTGGTAGCAATTACCTTACCGCTGTTTTGTTGTTTCATCGAAAATATCGTCGGAGGAATTTTTCTCCTGCACCTTTTTGTTTTGTTTGTTTTGTCTTGCCAGGGACACGGCAAGTATCACGTCGCACACGAAGTACGCCGCAAGAAAGAATATCCAAAAGTATGAAAACACCGGCGGAAGTCCCTCGTCAAACACAAACTGCGTCAACACGAAACACAGGAAAGAAAGGGACAGAAAGACAAGTCCCGTTACGTTCAGTCTTGTGTGATTGCGGTGTCGGATGTTAACAATAAGGTCGGTGAAAAACAGTGCCATTCCCACTACTCCCACCGCCAATGCAACCCATTTTGCTGCTTCCATAATTTTCCTCTTTGGTTTTGTTGCCCAAACAGCAACAAATGTTTAATTTAACTTGCTTGCGTCTGA
>ULNQ01020902.1_pt1 | contig 11619 bp, 10 predicted proteins | sample 1951951 | NCBI WGS metagenome assembly ULNQ01 (sample SAMEA4835580, study PRJEB28245) | human gut metagenome | biome: gut microbiome; material: fecal sample | place: Denmark | collected 2008
GCACCGTTTATTCTTTCATACTCATCAACCGATAAAGCCTCTGCAGCAAATGCCTCTTCTTCGGTTAAGTTTGAATTGATGATTATTTTCTCAACCTCAAATCCGGCATTCTTAATATCCGCAATAGTCTTCAGTTTCAACTTCTCGCTATCAGGACTGCCCAGGCTCTCTTTTTCATGTTCAAATACTCTGTTTTTAGTGCCTTTTCCAATGTAGAAAATTTGCTTACTGCGTGGATCTATGAGTCCATACACATAATAATCTCCAAGTGAAAGAAGGCTCTTCTCTGAAAATCTATCCATGCATTTCTCCTAGTGTGCATTCTTTAATCCTCACCAAGAACAACATTAAGAATCGAACCGTTTTTATTTTCGCTTCCTGTTTCATTATTTCAACCTCCTTGAAGCATATTTTTTCACCAACAATTATGTCGTGAATAAACTTGTTTGTATGCGGTCAAAATAAACGGAAATAGAAAAGCCACCCTCTAATGAGAATGGCTAATACTTATAGATTATTTAATTGTTCATTCCGTGCTTTACGGTTTGAAATACCTTCTTCCAGAATTCTTCTCTGTAAATGATATCTTCACGTTTTGTCCTTACATCAAAGATTTCCAGAATCGAATATGAAAAATTCTCAATGATGTACTCTGCATCAACGTTCTGGATTTCTTCAAACGTTTTATTACCACCTGTAAGGTTGGCAACATCACCGTATGAAGACCATCTCTGCCAGATACCGCCTGCATCACCTGAAGCAGATCCTATATAAAGCTTACCAGTTGCTTTATCCGTTATACAGTAAACTCCCTTCACACTTGAAAGAGCCATCTTCCATTCAGGGGCTTCCATCTTAACTATTGTCTGCAAATCTTTATGAGATAGTAGTACTTTATTATATCCTGGGAAAGAGCCTAATTTCGTTGATGGTGCCAACTCATAAACTTCAGGATCAAAATCTCTTTGTACAGTCTCGAATGGCTTGTTGTAAATATCTCTTCCTACCGGTCTTGATAACTTAATAATCAATCTCTTTCTATAATCTTGGAAATCAGGAAGTAGCGTAAGTTTATACCCTGGTTGGTCGAATACCTCTGGCAGAATCTTCTCAACCTTATACATACCACCGAAGATATAATAATCTGGACCATATGGATAATACTGTGCAAAGGCCATGAGATACTCTGCACGATTCAAATTATTGTTGGCATGCTTGGTCTTCCATGAATTCATCTGAATCCAATCAGAATCTTCTTCTCCGTTAATTAGATAGTCCCATGCTCGAAGATTCACATCTCCTGCGTTCATATTAAACTTTACTTTTGTTTTCTCTGGGTGCTCCACATTAAAGAAATCCTCAAATCTAATCATGTGCACATCACCTCCTTTTTCCTTATTAAACTTAATAAGTAAACCGATATACCCCAATCTACTCATTAATACAATCAACAAATTATTTGCCTTCTTTAATCTTGTAGTAATCTTCAGCATCAACACCGATTTCTATGTAGTTCTTGGACTTAGCATTTTTGTTGCTCAAGAGAACCACGCACTCCACATGCCCCGTCCAACCGAACATATCCACGGGCTGACATTCCACAACGCGGTAGCCTTTCTTCTTAAAAAGCTGCAAATCCCTTGCGAGGCTTTCTGGACCGCAGGAAATGTATACAACCTTTGAAGGAGCCATCTTGCACACCGAATTGATGAATTTCAAAGAACTGCCGCTTCGTGGTGGGTCCATAAAGACAACGTCATATTTACGTCCCGAAGCTGCTTCCTTTTCCATATGTTCCCCCGCATCTCCTGCCATGAATTTCACGTTTTTCAAATTGTTGAGTTTACAGTTTGTAAGGGCGTCTTTTACCGCATCACGATTAAGCTCAACCCCCGTTACCGACAAAGCATTATCAGAAGCACAGATGCCGATAGTACCTATTCCGCTGTATGCGTCAAAAACATTTTCCTTTCCGGTAAGTGCGGCATATCCAATGGCGATATTATATAGTTTCTCCGTCTGTTCATGATTGACCTGATAAAAAGATTTTGAAGATATGCGGAATCTTTTGCCGCAAAGAATGTCTTCAATATAGCCCTTCCCGTAAAGCGTTTCCTCCTTTTCACCAAGAACCATACTTGTACGCTTTGAATTAACATTCATTACGATTGTGGTGATTTCAGGATGCTCCGCAGTAAGAGCTTTGATAAAATTGCTTTTGGATGGGAAAATATTTTCACCAACCACAAGTGTAACCATAATTTCACCTGTAACTTCCGCCGTTCTTATGAGAATATGCCGCAAAAATCCTCGGCCGGTATCCTCGTTATAAGGTCTGTATTTAAAAGATTTCATCAGCTTTATTACAGTGGCAATGATGGCATCGGCTTTTTCATTGTCAAGCAGACACTTATCAATAGGTACTATTTTGTGGCTTCCCGCCTCGTAAGTTCCGGCGTAGATATTGCCCTTTCTGTCGCCACCCACAACGGCATGAACTTTGTTACGATAAAAATACGGCTCATCCATTCCGATAATTTTATTAACCTTGCAAAAAGGTCTTATAAGCTTCTCAATCATTTTCTGTTTATATTCAAGGCTCTCGCTGTATTTTTTGCCCATATGGACACAACCGCCGCATTTGGCTGAATATCTGCATTTATTCATATCAAATTCCTTCCTCCGTGAATTCAGGTATAAAGCTTTCCTTTGCTGTCCCGCCCTCTTGGATAAATCCGTTGGTAACACCGATGTCTATGGCATAATCCACCAGACGGTCATACTCTTTTTTCCGCACTTTTCTGTTAAGCTCCGGATATTTATCGCCGATTCCTTCCATTGGTGTATACTGGTTCATTATGCTTATAAAAATATCATCCCTGTAAGTATCGTACAAATATTTTATCACATTTTTGCTGTCGGAAAGACATCCGGGTAAAAGCAAGTGCCTTACGATTACACCCTTTTTCATAATACCGTCATCATCAAACTCCGATGTTCCCGTCTGCCTGACCATTTCGCCGATTGCTTTCCTGGCAACTTCAAAATAATCCGGAACTTTAGAATATTTCTTAGAAAGTTCCGAAGAAACATACTTAAGATCGGGAAGGTAAATATCGACTAATCCCTCAAGGCTTTTTATTGTATCCACGGACTCATAACTCCCCGTATTATATACAATAGGCACCGCAAGTCCATTTTTCTTTGAAAGGATAATGCTCTCCCTGATTGACGGAACAAAATGGGTAGGCGTGACCAGGTTGATATTGTGTGCACCCTTATTTTGAAGCTCCAGAAAGATTTCCGCAAGTCTTGAAACTGTGACAGGCTTGCCTACTTTAGATTCCGCAAGAACTGAATTCTGGCAGAATACACATTTCAGGACACATCCCGTGAAAAACACTGTTCCCGATCCACGGGTTCCCGATATACAGGGTTCCTCCCACATATGAAGTGCCGCCCTGCCGCACCTGATTTCACTGGTTTCCCCGCAAAAACCTTTCTCTCCGTTCTCCCTGTCAACCCTGCATTTTCTGTTGCAAAGACCGCATCCTGTATTTTTCAAAAAAACACCTCTGTTTACATTATTTTTACATTGCATAATCCAATATACCTATGATAATATTTTTAGAGGAATTCGTCTATAACGATTTCTGATGATATGCCCCTATGGCATTACAAATTAGGAGGAAACAAATGGATAACAAACAAAAAGACGGCATTTACAATGCCAAGGAACTTGGCGCTCCTAAGACTGTCATTCTCGGACTTCAGCACATGTTTGCTATGTTCGGTTCAACAGTATTAGTCCCAATTCTTACCGGACTCAGTGTATCGACCACACTTTTATTCGCAGGGCTTGGTACATTAATTTTTCACTTCATCACTAAGAGAAAAGTACCTGCATTTCTTGGTTCATCATTCGCTTTTTTAGGCGGATACATGGCAATCGCACCATTACTTGAAGATGCCAGCGGAAATTTAACGGTGCCTAATCCCGCACTTCCATACGCATGTGCAGGTGTCGCAGTTGCAGGTCTTGTCTATCTTTTACTTGCACTTTTTATCAAAATATTCAGTGCCAGCAAGGTAATGAGATTTTTCCCACCGATAGTAACAGGTCCTATTATAATTGCAATCGGTCTTACACTATCACAGTCAGCTGTAAACAGCTGCTCTACCAACTGGTGGATTGCTCTTGTAGCTATAGTAGTAGTTATTGTATGTAATATATTCGGAAAAGGAATGATTAAGATTATTCCAATTCTTATCGGTGTAGTTGCATCTTATGTTGTTGCTGCAGTTACAGGTAATGTTGATTTCTCAGTAGTTAAGGAAGCTGCATGGGTTGGCGTACCTATTGTAAAAGATTCAACCGTATTTTCCATTTTCGGAAAAGGATTTGACAGTTCATTATTAATTACATCAATTATTACGATTGTACCTATTTCCCTTGCTACAATTGTTGAACATATCGGAGATATTTCAGCCATTTCATCAACAACAGGCATTAATTATATTAAAGATCCGGGACTTCATCGTACCCTCACAGGTGACGGCATTGCAACAACCGTTGCATCGCTTTTCGGCGCCCCTGCCAATACAACATACGGTGAAAACACAGGTGTACTTGCTCTTTCTAAAGTATATGATCCATTTGTAATTGAAATAGCCGCAGTTTTTGCAATTCTTTTCTCATTCTGCCCTAAATTTGCCGCAGTAATCAGTGCCATGCCATCTGCTACGGTTGGTGGTATATCCCTTGTGCTTTATGGTATGATTTCGGCAGTCGGTGTAAGAAATGTTGTAGAAAACAAAGTTGACTTTTCAAAGTCAAGAAATGTTATTATTGCAGCTCTTATCCTCGTTCTTTCAATCGGAATAAATTACAGTGCCGCAGGTGCAATAAGCTTTACCATTAAAGATGTAACAATAAGTCTTTCAGGTCTTGCCGTAGGTGCCATTGTCGGTATTTTCCTCAATGCAATTCTTCCGGGCAAAGACTACAAATTTGAAGATGACGAACCTAATGATACAGGTGTAAATTTTCAGGTAGGTGACGATTTTGCCGATGATTCAGAGAATGCAAAATAGAATAAAATAACTAAAAGGCAGGGTGTACATTGCCCTGCCTTTAATTTTTATCTTCCTGCAAATTTGGTTCCGATATAATTCATTATTACATCTACATAAATACTTGGCGTTGATTTATCTTCCCTTGAAGCAAGGGTTGAACTGTCACTTGGTTTTATGCTTCAGGACATGATTTAGGCACGGCTTTTATATATGCCATGACCAGATAAACCGCCATTGCACACCATACAACCGGCTCGCATATAATTACACCATTATATCCCATATGCGGAATAACAGCGAATGTAAAAATCACTTTTCCAAACAGTTCAATAACGCTTGATAATATCGGCAATATTTTTTTGCCCATACCCTGTAATGAACATCTTAACGTTATAAGTATTCCCAGAGGAATATAAAACAGGACGTTGAATTTTAAATAATTCACACCTGTAGTCACAACAGTATCCACCTCTGAACCTGATAAAAATTTTACAAGTACAGGAGATAATAGCTCCAGTATAATAAGTGCAATCACACTCCATACCGTCGTAATAATACATCCGTACCTTATGCCCTTTCTGACACGGTCAGGTTTCTCCGCTCCCACGTTCTGTGAAACAAAGGTTGTAATTGATAGTCCGACTGTGGTTATCGGCAATGTAGAGAATGCCATTATTTTTCTTGCAGCAGTATGTCCTGCAATAATGTGTTTTCCAAGTTTGTTAATAGACGACTGTAAAATAACCGTTCCAATTGATACAATTGAGGACATAAATCCCATCGCAAGTCCCTGCGCCCAAAGTTCTCCGGAAAGCCTGCCGTCATATCTGAAATCCTTTCTGCCGGGCAGATATTCCCTGTATTTTTTGAAAAGATATATCATACATAAAACTGCCGATGTAAATTCAGCTATTACCGTTGCAACTGCTGCTCCACGTATTCCCATATTTGCAACAGCAATAAAAATATAGTCAAGAACCACATTTATGGCTGTTGAAATTATAAGAAATATAAGAGGCATAAAACTATTGCCCATTGCCTTTAATATTCCCGAAAAGAGATTGTAGGACAGCATAACGCCCACAAATAAAGCAATAATCGAAATATAAGAATATGCTTCATCAACTATATCAGAAGGGGTCTTTAACACCCTGAGAAGAGGATATAATCCAAAAATTGAGCCAATCATCATAACCACGGTAACTATTACAGCTATTATAAAAGAGGATGCTATGGATTTACGTACCATCTCTTTGTCACCGGCTCCGTAATATTTGGCGGTTACAACACTCATACCATTTCCGACACCGACTGCGAATCCGACCAATAATTCAAAAATCGCCGCACATGCACCTATTGCTGCAAGAGATCCTTCATTTAAAGTATTACCGACTATGTATGTATCAATTGTATTGTAAAGCTGTTGAAAGAGATTTGAAAATAAAAATGGAAGTGAAAAAATAACAAGCGATTTAAATACATTGCCTTTTATTAAATCTATACTTCTGTTCATTAATCTAAAGTCCTTTCTTTAAAATATAAAAGAGTAACATCCGCTGCAGATGTTACTCTTCATTGTCATAATTAAAACAGATTATTTTGTACCGAATATTCTGTCTCCGGCATCTCCGAGTCCGGGACAAATATATGCATTTTCATTAAGTTCTCTGTCCAAATTACCAACAAAAATCTTAACATCCGGGTGTTCTTCACTTAATCTCTTAAGTCCTTCCGGTGCTGCAATAAGGCACATAAATGTTATATCCTTACCACCCTTCTCCTTTATGAGGTTAATTGCATCTACCGCAGACCCTCCTGTTGCAAGCATAGGATCTACAACAAATATCTTACGCTGGTCAATAGGGTTAGGCAATTTACAGTAATACTCATGTGGTTCATGTGTCACTTCGTCCCTGTACATACCTATATGTCCTACCTTGGCAGCCGGCATTAGTGTGAGAAGTCCTCCTACCATACCAAGACCTGCTCTGAGGATAGGAACAATAGCCTGCTTCTTACCTGCAATAACAGGACACTTTGCTCTCTCGATAGGAGTCTCAACATCTATTTCTTCTATCTCAAGTCCACGCAATGCCTCATATCCCATAAGCACGGCAATTTCCTCAACCAAAGCCCTGAATTCATTAGTTCCTGTGGTCTTCATCCTAAGCATGGTTATCTTATGCTTAATAAGAGGATGGTCACATATTGTAATATTCTCATTTCCGTTATACATAATTACTTCCTTTCCGTTACTCAACATATAATACATTCTATAACCTGAAGTGTTTTTTTTCAACCAAAAGATGTTAAATGGAAAAACTTATCTTTTCTTTTTATGATGCTCAATTTTTCTTGGCGGAATAAGGCATCTGCCTCCAAATCCGATAAGGTCCTGTCTTTTTTCTTTTATAAGGGCTTCCTTTACAAGTTCATAGTTAGATGGTTCTTTGTATTGTATAAGTGCCCTCTGCATTGCCTTTTCGTGGGGATTTCTGGCAACATACACCGGCTCCATCGTCCTTGGATCAACTCCGGTATAATACATACATGTGGAAATCGTTGACGGCGTTGGATAAAAATCCTGTACCTGTTCCGGCATATATCCGATATCCCTTACATATTCTGCCAGTTTAATCGCATCTTTAAGTGTTGAACCCGGATGTGACGACATAAGATATGGTACAAGATACTGTTTAAGTCCAAGTTCTTCATTAATATGCTCACACTCTTTAACGAATTTCTCATATACATCATTACCCGGTTTACCCATTAATTTCAGAACGTTATCCGACACATGTTCAGGTGCAACCCTTAACTGCCCGCTCACATGGTATTTACATAATTCCCTGATAAAAGTATGGTCTTTATCGGCGATGGCATAATCAAATCTGATTCCCGAACGTACAAATACTTTTTTCACCTTAGGTATTTTTCTCAATTCCCTTAAAAGGTTAATGTAATCCTTGTGGTCTATTTTCATGTTCTTACAAGGTTCAGGAAAAAGACATTGCTTATTTTTGCATGCCCCATGCTCCATCTGTTTACTGCAGGCGGGCTGTCTGAAATTGGCGGTAGGTCCGCCCACATCATGGATATATCCTTTAAAATCAGGCTCTTCAGTCATTGCCTTGGCTTCTTCAATTATTGACTCATGGCTTCTTGTCTGGAGTATACGTCCCTGATGAAATGTAAGGGCACAAAAAGAGCAGGAGCCAAAACATCCTCTGTTGCTTGTTATGCTGAACTTGATTTCAGAGATGGCGGGCACACCTCCGTCTTTTTCATATACAGGATGATATGTATTCATATAAGGCAGGGCATATACATCATCCATCTCAATCTGTGTGAGGGGTTTGGCAGCAGGATTCTGAACCACGTAAATCCCCTTGTCATAAGGCTCTACAAGTCTTTTACCTGTAAATGGGTCCGTATTCATATACTGTATATTAAAACTCTTTGCATAATTAAGCTTGTCCGCCTTAAGGTCTTCATAAGAAGGCAGCATCTCATAGTCATACACATTTTCAATTTTTTTTGTCTTATATACAGTCCCATCAATAAATGTAACGTCTTTTACATCAAGTCCCGAATCAAGTGCTTCCGCTATTTCAACAATGGAATGTTCTCCCATTCCATAAGAAATAATATCAGCCTGTGAGTCAAGAAGAATTGACCTTTTAAGGCTGTCGGACCAGTAATCGTAATGTGCAAGCCTTCTTAGACTTGCTTCAATTCCTCCGATTATAATCGGACTGTCTTTATATAATTTTTTTATAAGATTGCAGTATACAACCGTGGCATGGTCAGGTCTTTTCCCTATAACCCCGCCCGGTGTATAGGCATCTGTTTTTCTTTTTTTCTTTGAAACCGTGTAATGATTTACCATAGGATCCATATTGCCGCCGGATACAAGAAAGCCAAGCCTTGGTCTGCCAAAAACATTTATGCTTTCCTCATTTTTCCAGTCAGGCTGGGCAATTATTCCCACCTTAAACCCTCTTGATTCAAGAACCCTGCTGATTATCGCAGGTCCGAACGACGAATGGTCAACATAAGCATCACCTATGACATAGGTAAAATCCACCTGTTCCCATCCTCTTTTCTTCATATCTTCCTTTGATATAGGTAAAAAATCTTTCATATAATCTCCATTCAGTCAAACATACCCAGACTGTCATAATACATAAGAACAAGCTTTGTTACTTCGTCATAGTTATACTCTGCTTTATAATAATTCATTGATGAGCCGGTTATTGTATCCTCAACCTTCGCAACCCAGTCCATTGATTCAAAAGTCCTGTCCTTTGCTACAAGCTCCTCAACATTTTTTTTATATACTTCAAAGTCATTTTTCAGAATAATCTCGTCAAAGTTATCCATGTTCTTATCGTCCGCAACATACATATAATCATTCCAGATATATGCCGCAACACTTATATAACCCGCATACTGCAAAAAAAGGTCATCGCTTTCAATACAGGTTATGAACGACATATAATTTGCTTCATCTTCATATATATATCCTTTCAGGTGGGAAAGCTCGTGACACACCGTATATGCGTATGCCAGATCATTCATATACACGGAATAATTTGCTTCCATGGTAAAAGGATAATACTCTCCGATAAGTTCCTGCTTATATGCTATATAACTGAAAAGGAAAGGCTTTGCGTCGGGTGTATATCCACGGTATCTTTTATTAGTCCCAGCCATTTTTTTAACCGCAAGGCTGATTGCTTTATCTATATCCCCGTTATATACGGCCTCTCCATTTTCATTACGTTCTATCTGTTTTGAAAGCTCGTTGCATTTATTTACAACATACTCACATACTTCCTTTAACTCTGAAGTGCCGTATTCCCTGCATCTGTCACTTATTTTGGAACATCTGTAAAGAGCTGAGCAGTTAAGCGTCATAATAAGCCCCGTAACAAGTGCAATAATTAAATTAACCTTATAGAAACAGACCGCTCTCCTTTTAAATCCTGTCTTACGATGTAAAATTATTAAAAGTATACCCAATACCAGTGCAGCAATTACTATCATCACTGCTGCTATAATCAGGACCCCGCCTACCGAAAAAGGAAAAATACCGGTTATGCGTCCATAGGTATTCGACCATACAAAAAAAATATTATCCACATAAAAATCACATACCGCCCTGATTCTTGCAAGGATATTACATATAATTATTACCCCGGAAAGTATAATAACGCTTTTCCAATAAGGTGTTAATTTTCTTTTGTTATTTTTTTCCATAAATCGTACTTTCTTAAAAAACTTTTATTTGATTATATCACAATTAATGTTATAATAGAATAACAAATAAAGGTATATGGAGGGTTATATGAGTTATACACCAAATTCCACAAGATACAATGCAATGATGTATCGTAATGCCGGTAAGAGCGGTCTTAAGCTTCCGGCTATTTCACTTGGTTTCTGGCACAATTTCGGTAACTACAACAATGTTCAGGACATGAAGGCAATATGTTTTGCCGCATTTGACAACGGAGTTACACATTTCGATCTTGCAAACAACTACGGTTTTGAGGTAGGTGCAGCAGAAAGAAACCTTGGTCGTATCCTTACAGAGGATTTACATGCCTACAGAGATGAGTTAGTTATTTCCACAAAAGCCGGTTTTGAAATCTGGCCCGGTCCTTACGGACGCGGAGGAAGCCGTAAATATCTTTCACTTTGTATTGATAAGTCTCTTGACAGAATGGGTATTGATTATGTTGATATCTTCTATCACCAGTGTATGGACAGGGATACTCCTCTTGAAGAGACAATGCAGGCTCTTAATCAGATTGTTCAGAGTGGTAAGGCTCTTTACATAGGTCTTTCCAACTATGACGGAGATACACTTAAGAAAGCAACAGCTATTCTTAATGACCTTAAGTGTCCATACATAGTGAATCAGAACCGTTATTCTATTTTTGACAGAACCATTGACCAGAACGGTGTCAAGGAAGCAACAGCCAATTCAGGCAAGGGGCTTATCGTATATTCACCGCTGGAGCAGGGTCTCCTTACAGGAAGATATCTTAACGGTACAATTCCTGCTGACAGCCGTATGGCTTCAGCCAGTCCTTTCCTTACAAGTGATGCACTTACTCCTGATATGTTAAGCAAGCTTACAAGACTTAGCGAAGTAGCTGCATTAAGAGGCCAGACTCTTTCACAGTTAGCTATAAGCTGGGCATTAAGGGATGAGAACGTATCCAGCGTTATTATCGGTGCTTCAAGACCTGAACAGCTTCTTGAAGACCTGGGTGCAATTGGCAGTATGCCACTCAATTTCAAGGATCTTGCACTTATCGACCAGATTGCATTATCATAAAACATAACATTATGTCTGTATCCCAAAGTCTTATTTTGGGATACAGGCTATTTTTTACATTTTTTTCAATTTTCGTTGACATCATAATATGCATATGCCATAATCTAATTAAGTTAAGGAGTACAATACATAATTAATAGGGCACATCATATAGTTTACTCCTCAACCATGGATTACATATCTGTGGTTTTTTT
>ULNQ01005420.1_pt1 | contig 11279 bp, 8 predicted proteins | sample 1951951 | NCBI WGS metagenome assembly ULNQ01 (sample SAMEA4835580, study PRJEB28245) | human gut metagenome | biome: gut microbiome; material: fecal sample | place: Denmark | collected 2008
GTCGATCTGGGTTCGAGTCCTAGTGCCCCTGCCATAGCAAGCGTAGCCTGAGAGTTCAGCTCTCAGGCTTTTTTCATGTCTGCGTTTAGCAAGATACTACTTTATTAGCAAATAGTTTATGCAAGGCTTTGTCGCTAATCTCTTTACCTTGCATCTTACAAGCTTTTCTGTAACTTTCAAGACAATTTTATTGACAGTGTGACGGAAAAAGCATATAATAAAATAGTTTAGTAATACTGTGAAAGGATGCACTTGACAAGCATCCTTTTTCTTGTCTTTTATGAAGGAGAGAAAAGGAATAATGATTAGAAACGATATTCGTAATATAGCAATTATTGCCCACGTTGACCATGGCAAGACTACCCTGGTTGATGCTATGCTGAAGCAAAGCGGCGTTTTCCGTGCTAACGAGCGCGTTGAAGAACGTGTTATGGACTCCAATGCTCTGGAGCGTGAACGTGGTATCACCATTCTGTCTAAAAACACCGCTGTTATGCACAACGGCGTAAAAATCAACATTCTGGATACCCCGGGCCATGCTGACTTCGGCGGCGAGGTTGAACGCGTACTGACCATGGTTGATGGCGTACTGCTGCTGGTTGATGCTTATGAAGGCCCGATGCCGCAGACCAAATACGTACTGCGTAAAGCATTGGAACAGCACCTGAAACCGATTGTTGTAATCAACAAGATTGACCGCCCCGACCAACGTGTTGATGAAGTTATTGACGAAGTTCTGGACCTGTTCATTGAGCTGGATGCAGATGAAGATCAGCTGGAGTTCCCGGTTGTTCTGGCTTCCGCCCGTAACGGTATTGCCAAACTGTCCATGGACGAGGAAAGCAATTCTCTGGAGCCTTTGTTCAAAGTAATTCTGGAAAACATTCCTGCTCCGGATGTTGACGTTAATGCACCGCTGCAGATGCTGGTTAACACCCTGGACTATGATGATTATGTAGGCCGTATCGTTGTAGGCCGTGTAGTTCGCGGTACCATCCACAACGGCGAAAACATCATTCTGATGGACGAAGCAGGCAACCGTAACGGCAAAATCGGCCGTCTGTACACCTACCAGGGGCTGAAGCGTGTAGAAGTGCCTGAGGTTGAAGCAGGTGATATCGTTGCTCTGATCGGTCTGCAGGACGCTAACATCGGCGATACTATCGCTGACAGCGAAAATCCGGAAGCTCTGAAGGGCATCAAGATTGACGAACCTACCCTGTCTATGATTTTCTACGTTAACAACAGTCCGTTTGCCGGCCGTGAAGGTGAATTTGTTACCAGCCGTCATCTGCGTGACCGTCTGTTCAAAGAGGTTAAGACCAACGTTTCCATGCGTGTTACCGAAACCGAAAGCCCGGATGCTTATGAGGTTGCCGGCCGTGGCGAGCTGCATCTGTCCATTTTGATTGAAACCATGCGTCGTGAAGGCTTTGAGCTGCAGGTTGGTAAACCTAAGGTTATTATGCATCGCTATGCAAACGGTAAGCTGATGGAGCCTATGGAAGCATTGACTATCGATGTACCGCAGGACTTCATGGGCGCTGTTATGGAAGGCTTGGGCCTGCGTAAGGCTGAGCTGCAGAACATGACCGAAATGGCAGGCTATCTGCGTATGGAATTCAAGATTCCTGCTCGCGGCCTGATCGGCTTCCGTAACCAGTTCCTCACCGATACTAAAGGTAACGGCATTATGAACCACGTATTTGCCGGTTACGAAGAATATAAGGGTGAAATCCCCGGCCGTACCCGTGGCAGCCTGGTTGCTTTTGAAACCGGCGAAACCACTTCCTATGGTATCGGCAACGCTCAGGAGCGTGGCACCATGTTCGTGGTTCCTGCTGAAAAGATTTACGAAGGCCAGCTGGTTGGCGAAAACAGCCGTGAGGACGACATGGATGTTAACCCCTGCAAGAAGAAACATGTCAGCAACATGCGTGCTTCCGGCAGTGACGACGCTATCCGTCTGATTCCGCCTCAGACCTTCTCTCTGGAGCAGGCTCTGGAGCACATCAATGACGATGAGCTGGTTGAGGTTACTCCGAAGAGCATCCGTATGCGTAAGAAGGTTCTGGACCGTCTGGAGCGCGGTAAGATGCGTGGCCGTATGAAGAATGTTCAGGCATAATTTTTGACAATTTGTTAAAAATCTGCTACAATTAATATTACTAAGCAGGACTTTTGCCTATAGGCAGCGAATAATAGTCTAAATAACTGTTTTGGTTTGGAGGCTGATGGCCATGGGTTTAAAAAATACAGCAATGAAATTCTTTTGGTCTGATGAAATGGAAGAGCAGCAGGAGGAATATACCCGTCCGCGTCTGCTGAAATCCGGACATCTGAATATTATGGTGCGTACACCGAAATCCTTTGCGGACGTGCGTGAATATGCTGATTCGCTGATGAACGGCAGTGCCATTATGGTATGCTTTGATGCAGTTGACGAAGCACTCAGATATCGTATTTTTGATTATCTGAACGGTGTAAGCTACATCATCAATGCCGATGTGAAAAAAATTAATGATGATTTGCTTCTCTATGCGCCTGAACAGGTGCAGGTTAATAAAGAGGAAGCAAGAACTTCTTCTAATGTACGTTCCTGGCTTAGCAAATAAATAACAAAAGTTAGCCGTTGCTTGTCACCTTGCGGGGTGGCCGGCAACGGCTTTTTGTGTACGCAGATAGGCTGATGATATTTGCAAATAACAGCCCGGTGTGCTAAAATTATAAGCAATTTATTAATCCTATAAGCGATGCTGAACAAGAAAGAAGAGGTATATATGAGCGAAAAGAAAATGATGAAAAACGGTAAAAAATTAGGTGTTGTCGGTGGCCTTGGTCCTGCAGCAGCTGCAGAGTTCTTGCGTCAGTTCACTATGAGATGCCCGGCGAACTGCGACCAGGAGCATCCTGTTGTATATATGATCGGTGACTGTGATATTCCGGACCGCGGCACAGCAATTTTCGGCAAGGGTGAATCTCCGCTGCCGAAGCTGAAGGCTGATTTGCTGCAGCTGTGCGATATGGGCGCAGATGTGCTTGCTGTTCCCTGCAATACCGCACACTTCTTTATCGACCAATTTGCTGATGAATTGCCGGTACCGCTGCTGCATATCGTTGACGAAACAGTTAAGGCTGCCAAAGAGCTTTCTCCGGAAAAGGGTGCCTGGATGCTGTCCACCAAAGGCACACGTGCTTGCGGACTGTATCAGAAATATGCCGAAAAGCGAGGACTGACTTTGTACATTCCGAATGAGGAGCAGAGCGATAAATCTCAGGAGGTTATCAACTGCGTTAAGGCTAACCAGCTGGCAAAGGCCGGCGCTATTATGAAAGAGCTGGTAGAGGAGCTGTGGGCTGAGCGTGATATCCCTGTAATGACCGCCTGCACCGAGCTGCCGCTTGGCTATGATGCATCCGGACTGCCGCAGGAGCGCAGCGTTTCCAGCATCGGTGCGCTGGCAGATGCCTGCGTGCGCGCGCTGTATGAAGAAGTAAAATAATATTTGCGTACTGCAACCACCTTGGCTTGAGAAATATGCATTATAGTTAATTAGCTGCCAAATGCGGATATTTGAAAAATGTAAAGGAGCGTGAAGCCGACATGCGGGATATTATTGAAGAATATGCAGAGAAAAGAGCACGAATGGCTGTTGCAGAAGCAGAAAGAGAAAATAATAAGAAAATTGTAGTAAAGCTTTCAGCTAAAGGAATGTCGGTAGAAGAGATAGCAAGCATTTTGGAGATAACAGAAGAACAGGTAAGAGAGCTGGCAGACAAGCGCAGCGCCTGAAACAATAATAATTTAAAACAAAGAACGCCCTCGGTTTGCAGTGAATTTGTAAGCCGAGGGTTTTGCTTTTAGTGCAACCTAATATAAAAATTAACTTTTAGCGTAATTTTCCGGAAAAGCATTTTTACTGCGTTTAACCTAACAGTGTGCTATAATATAAACATACTATCGATATCAACAGCTTTAGAAGCTTCGTTCATGATTTAACAGAGGTAAAATATATGCAAGAATTTTTAATTGTTAAGGGTGCGCGACAGCACAACCTGAAAAATATAACGGTAGAAATACCGCGCAATAAAATGGTAGTTATCACAGGCCTCAGTGGCAGTGGTAAAAGCAGCCTGGCCTTTGATACGATTTACGCCGAAGGCCAGCGCCGCTATGTGGAATCACTTTCGGCCTACGCCCGCCAGTTTTTGGGACAGATGGACAAGCCTGATGTGGACTACATCGAAGGCCTGAGCCCGGCAATTTCCATCGACCAGAAGACAACGAGCCGCAATCCGCGTTCTACCGTAGGTACGGTCACGGAAATATACGATTACCTGCGTCTTTTGTTCGCGCGCGCAGGTGAACCGCACTGCCCTAAATGCGGCAAGCTCATTGAGCAGCAGAGCGTGCAGCAGATAGTCGACAAGGTGCTGGAGCTGCCGCAGGGAAGCCGCTTTATGGTGATGGCGCCGCTGGTGCGCGGGCGCAAGGGTGAGCATATGCGTGTGCTCGACGATATGCGGCGTGCAGGCTATGTGCGTATGTTTATCGATGGTGAGGTGCGCATACTGGATGAGGATATCCGTTTGGAGAAAAATAAAAAGCACAGCCTTTCTGTAGTCATCGACCGTTTGGCAGTGCGTGAAGGCATCGGGCAGCGTTTGACGGATTCCGTGGAAACGGCGCTGAAGCTGGCAGACGGCTTTGCGGAGGTGGCAATGCTGGGAGAAGCAACGGAAACACAGCTTTTTAGCGAGCATTTTGCCTGCAATGACTGCGGCATCAGCCTGCCGGCGATTGAACCGCGCCTGTTTTCCTTCAACAATCCCTTCGGTGCCTGCCCGGACTGCACTGGTCTTGGCATGCATATGGAGTTTGACAAGGCTTTGATAGTTCCTGACGCCGACAAAAGCTTTGCTGACAGATGCATTGCCTGCTTCAGCAACAATCTGAATTCCTATTTTATGAAGCAGCTGGGCGCCGTTCTTGCTGCCTACGGCTATAGCTACGACACCAAATGGAATGAGCTTTCGCCCGAGATGCAGCAGCTTTTGTGGGATGGTGCCGGCGAGAGCAAGTTTAAGTTCTTGTACGAAAATCTGCAGGGTGAGGTCAAGGAGCATAACACAACCTTTGACGGTATTTTGAACGTGCTGCGCCGTCGTTACCGTGAAGCCTTCAGCGATGCCATGCGTCAGGATCTGGAAGAGTTTATGACGAGCACTCCCTGTGCGGCCTGCCATGGCAGCCGTTTGAAGCCAGAGGCTCTGTCGATTCTTATCGGCGGTAAAAATATCTGCGAGGTTACGGCGCTGACGGTGCGCGACTGCCTGCAGTTCTTTAAAAAGCTTGTGCTGACGCCGAAGCAGCAAATAATTGCGCATCAGGTTTTGAAGGAGATTATGGCGCGTCTGCAGTTCCTCAATGACGTAGGCCTTGATTACCTGACGCTCGACAGAAGCGCCGGTACGCTCAGCGGCGGCGAAGCGCAGCGCATCCGTCTGGCAACGCAGATAGGCAGCGGTCTGACAGGCGTACTGTATATTCTGGACGAACCTAGCATCGGTCTGCACCAGCGCGATAACGGCAAGCTGCTGGAAACGCTTAAGCATTTGCGTGATTTGGGCAATACACTGATTGTCGTTGAGCATGACGAGGAAACGATGTATGCTGCCGACCAGATTATCGACATCGGTCCGGGAGCAGGCGAGCATGGCGGTGAAGTGGTGGCACAGGGTACGGTGGAAGAAATTAAGCAGGTGCCTGCATCCGTTACCGGTACCTATCTTAGTGGCCGCAAATTCATCCCGGTTCCAAAGCATCGCCGCGAGTGCGATGGCAGAATGCTGACGATTCACGGTGCCCGCGCCAACAATCTCAAAAATATTGATGTCAGCATTCCGCTCGGAGTCTTTACCGTGGTAACAGGTGTGAGCGGCAGCGGCAAATCAACACTGATAAATGATATTCTCTACAACTCCCTGGCTGTCAAGCTCAACGGTGCACGCTTGCGTGCTTCCGAGCATGACAGCATCGAGGGCATAGAATATACGGATAAGGTTATCAACATCGACCAGTCCCCAATCGGACGCACACCGCGCTCCAATCCCGCAACTTATACCGGCGTCTTTGATTTTATCCGTGAGCTCTTCAGCCAGACCAACGAGGCCAAGCTGCGAGGCTATAAGGCAGGACGCTTCAGCTTTAACGTAAAGGGAGGACGCTGCGAGGCCTGCAAGGGCGATGGTATGAATAAGATAGAAATGAACTTCCTGCCGGACGTTTACGTTCCCTGTGAGGTTTGTCACGGCGCACGCTACAACCGCGATACGCTGGAGGTGCATTATAAGGGAAAATCCATCGCGGAGGTGCTTGATATGACGGTGAGCGAGGCCGGCGAGTTCTTTAAAAACCAGCCACGCATTTACCGCAAGCTGGCAGTGCTGGAGGATGTAGGCCTTGGCTATATCCATCTGGGACAGGCAGCGACGACGCTGAGCGGCGGCGAAGCGCAGCGCGTGAAACTGGCAACGGAACTTTCGCGCCGCAGTACGGGACGCACCGTGTATATCCTGGACGAGCCTACGACAGGCCTGCATATTGCGGACGTACACAAGCTGTTGGATGTGCTGCAGCGTCTTGTAGAAGGCGGTGACAGCGTTATCGTCATCGAGCATAATCTGGACGTTATCAAGGTGGCGGATTACATTATCGACCTAGGTCCTGAGGGCGGCGACAAGGGCGGTACTTTGGTGGCCAGCGGTACGCCGGAAGAAGTAGCGAAGGTCAAAAAATCCTACACCGGACAGTACATCAAGCAGGAGCTGGCGAAGGCGAAAAAGAACGGGTGGTATGTATGACAGAGTTAGCCGCAGGTTTTAGCGACAATATAAAAAATGCCTTGGCCGTACTGCCGGAAAAGCCCGGCGTTTACCTGATGCACGATGCTTCCGGTAAGGTTATTTATGTAGGCAAGGCCGTAGTGCTGAAAAACCGCGTGCGCAGCTACTTCCGTAATCTGGCTAGCCATACGCCGAAGGTGAAGGCGATGGTGGCGAAAATAGCGGAGATTGAAACGATTGTTACCTCCAGCGAGGTAGAAGCACTGATTTTGGAGTGCAACTTAATCAAAAAATATCGCCCGCGGTACAACATCAGCCTGAAGGATGATAAAACCTATCCCTATCTTAAGGTTACCATGCAGGAGGATTTTCCGCGTTTATATGTGACGCGCAGACAGCTGCGTGACGGCGCACGTTATTACGGACCGTATGCCGACGCCGGTGCCATGCATGCCACGGTAAAGCTGCTGCGCAGCATGTTCCCGCTGCGCACCTGCCGCAAAATGAACGTGGACAGACCATGCCTTAACTATCACATTAAGCGCTGCCTTGCGCCCTGCGCCGGTTACATCAGCAAGGCGGATTATCACAAGATGATTAAATCCGTCTGCATGGTGCTGGACGGACGCACGACGGAGCTGGAGCGTGATTTGAAGCAGCAGATGCAGGAGGCAGCGGATAACTACGCCTTTGAGGAGGCTGCCCGGCTGCGCGACCAGCTGCAGGCTGTAGCACGTCTGAACGAGGCGCAGAAGGCTGTTACTAATAACGGCGGTGATATGGATATCTTCGGCTTGGGGCAGGATATGACGGGCCTGTGCGTGCAGTTATTCTTTGTGCGTAAGGGCAAGCTCATCGGCAGAGATAACTTCTTCTTACCCGACGGCGGCGATACGCCGCAGGAGGTTATGACAGCCTTCGTCAAGCAGTATTATAACGAGGCAACCTTCATTCCTAAGGAAGTAGTGCTGCCGTATTTGCCCGAGGAGGAAGAAAAGCAGCTTATCGAAACGTGGCTGGCAGACAAGGCACAGCGACGGGTGGAACTGCTGCTGCCGCAGCGCGGCGTGAAAAAGGATTTGCTGAAGCTGGCAAATGAAAATGCCGTCAAGCTGCTGAATGAACGCCTGCGTAAGGGCAGCCTGTCGCTCAAAAATGACCTGCAGGCAGCCGAAGAGCTGCAGCAGGCCTTGGGCTTGGAGCATCCCCTGGAGCGCATGGACTGCTTCGATATCAGCCATACGCAGGGCAGCGAAACTGTTGCCTCCATGGTTGTATTCCGCAACGGCACTAGCAGCAAGAAGGATTACCGCAGATATAAAATCGTTTCGGCAGAAGGCAAGCCTGATGATTTCAAATCCATGCAGGAGGTTGTCTACCGCCGTTACCGGTATTATGAGGACTTACCCAGTCTGGTGGTTATTGACGGCGGCAAGGGCCAACTGAGCTCGGCGCTGGAGGTTATCCGCGGCCTTGGCCTTGACGATTTGCCGGTAGTAGGCCTTGCCAAGCGCGAGGAGGAAATCTTCAAGCCGCACCAGAGTGAAAGCATCATGCTGGACCGTGACGGCGCTGCGCTGCATCTCATCCAGCGCATCCGCGACGAGGCGCACCGCTTTGCTATTACCTACCACCGCAAGCTGCGCGGTAAACGCAATCTTATTTCTGTGCTCGACCATGTGGAAGGCATCGGCCCCAAGCGACGTCAGGAGCTGTGGAAGGCGTTTAAAACGCTGGACGCTATGCGTGCAGCTAGCGTTGAAGAGCTTGCTGCGGTAGAAGGCATGAACCATGCGGCGGCGCAGACGCTGTACGACTTCTTCCGCTTGGATTTGCCGGAAAAGCAGCAGGCACTGCAGTAAAAAGGTTCACAGCTATTTTGCAGAATATCCTCGAATACTATGCTATAATAATTATAGGTCAAAAATAATAATTATTATGTAGCTCGCGCTTAGCTCTTCTTAAAAGCGCAGGCTATGGCAAGAGGAGGACGAAGCTAATGGCAAAATGGGTATGTGATGTTTGTGGTTATGTGTATGATCCTGAGGTTGGCGATCCCGATAACGGTGTTGCAGCAGGCACTGCTTGGGAAGATGTACTGGAAGAGTGGGTTTGCCCTCTTTGCGGCGTAGGCAAGGACCAATTCTCGGAAATGTAAAATTGCATAGGATATAACAAAAACACCCTCACAGGAAGCTGTGAGGGTGTTTTTGATGTGTCAGCAAAGCCCGTTTGGGCTATAAGTTTTACTTAACGATGCGGTTTAAAGCTGTAACAGCATATGTGAAGGAAGTAATAAGGACAGAAGATTTTGTGATTGGTATGTATGTACCTTGCAGCGCTGGCCTAATATATTTTTTTGAAGTGATGATGCGTAATGAAGTTTTACATGTTGATTCTTCAAATTAAGGGAATTAGTAGACATAGCGATTTTTCTTGCTATTTATCTAACAACTTCTTATAATTATAATTAGAAAAGTAATTAGCAAGGAGGTAGCTTATGTTAGAGGGTAAGAATATAGAATTCAAGCGTCAATATACTGATGATATTAAATACGCAGTGTTGGCGTTTGCTAATACTGAGGGAGGAACATTATATATTGGAATTAATGATGATGGCAGCGTGGAAGGAGTAGAAAATCCAGATGCTGTGATGCTGCAGGTAATGAACATGATTCGTGATACTATTCGACCTGATATTACAGTAGCAGTTGATTGCAGTACTGAGCTTATGGAGAATAAGCATGTTGTTGTGCTCATAATTCAGCGAGGAGTTGCCAGACCATATTATTTAGCTAATAAGGGAATTAGGCCGGCGGGAGTGTATGTAAGACAGGGGGCATCATCTGTTCCTGCATCAGAGACTGCCATTCTTCAAATGATTAAGGAATCGAGTGGCGACGTTTATGAAGAAGCACGTTCTTTAAACCAAAATCTGACGTTTAAAGAAGCAGAGGCATACTTTGCTAAAAAACACTTGCAGTTTGGCGATGCGCAGAAGCGCACCTTGCAGCTAATTAGTGCCGATGGAACCTATTCCAATCTTGGTATGCTGCTTTCTGACCAATGCATTTCTATTATTAAGCTGGCAGTTTTTGAGGGTAGCAAAAAGACTGTTTTTCACGACCGTAAAGAATTGAGTGGTTCGTTGTTCAAGCAGCTTGAAGATGCTTATGCTTATATTAATCAATTTAATTATACACGTTCAGAATTTCCTGGCTTGGAACGAGTAGACACACGAGACTATCCACCTGAGGCTGTGCGTGAGGCTTTATTGAATGCTGTAACCCATCGGGAATATGGCCTTGGTGGACCGACGCTGATTAGTATTTTTGATGACAGGATAGAATTTGTGACGATAGGCGGGTTGGTCAAGGGCTTGTCTTTGGCAGATATTAAGCTTGGTGTATCTATGCTGAGAAGTAAAAATCTGGCGAATGTTTTTTATCGTTTGCATTTAATTGAAGCCTATGGAACGGGGCTTTTAAAGATCGATGAGTGCTATGCGGATTGTGCAGTGAAGCCACAGCTTTTGGCAACAGATAATGCCTTTAAGCTTGTACTTCCTAATATTAATTTTGCTGCTAAACGGGTGAAGAATTATTCTTTGGCAGATGAAAGTAAGACTGCGTCCAAGAAAGAAGAGCGTTATCAAATTGTACTTGAATTAGCGCGCAAAAATTCTCTGGTTACGCGGAGTATGATAGAGAAGGCTTTGCATGTATCGACATCCACAGCAGTTCTTGTGCTCAAAAAGATGCTGCAGCTGGGGCTGTTAAAAAAATATGGCGAAGGCAGGAATGTAAGCTATTCGTTAGCTTGCTGAGAGAGAAAATAATTTTTTACTTCCCCTTAACCTATGCTTCATGTAGATTTCATTTTACTGCTGCATTGCTCATCTTTGGCGTATATCGTAATATGTAAAAAAGGCAGACGCTCGCTTGAACGTCTGTAAGCGTCAAATCAACCATGTATGAAAAAAGAGGCTGGGACAAAACCAAATTCGACAAATTAAAGAATCGCTAGAGTTTAAGTTTTTTTGATTTTTTGCACTAAAAAACCAGCGGATATTTACCATGACGGTAAACTTCCTCTGGTTTTTTTTTATGCTGGGTTTTGTCCCAGCTTTTTTAGCTATAAAGAAGTTTGAAGTTGTATTAAGTGCTTTAATACGAAAGTGTGCAGAAAAAATTAATCATTATCACGTGCACAAGTTTTTATTTTAAAAGCCCACCCCTTGCAAATTTCTCTATTCTAAATTATAATACTCGTAAGTAACATACTTATGAGTATTATAGTCGTGAGTTATATGATTTTGAATGGTGGTGAAGCAGATGGAAAAATTTTATTGCCGTGAAGAGGAATTGCGCAAGCTTAATGCACGTTATGAAAATGAAGAATTTGAGTGCCTGATTATTTATGGCCGTCGTCGT
>ULNQ01009493.1_pt1 | contig 11237 bp, 13 predicted proteins | sample 1951951 | NCBI WGS metagenome assembly ULNQ01 (sample SAMEA4835580, study PRJEB28245) | human gut metagenome | biome: gut microbiome; material: fecal sample | place: Denmark | collected 2008
ATAAAAACAATTCCTTTAATATATTATTGAAATAATATAAATATAATATATTATATCGATATAATTATTAAAGGATTTATTATGGCTTCTGTTATTACTTTCGGCGAAATAATGCTTCGTTTATCTCCTCCTTCAAATTTGAAATTTATTCAAACCGATTCTTTCGATGCAAGATTTGGAGGCGGCGAGGCTAATGTTTCTTTAGCTTTATCAAATCTTGGTATAAATACGGCTTTTGTCACAAAACTTCCAAATAACGATATAGGACAAGCTTGCATAAACGAATTAAGAAGATATGGAGTCGATGTTTCAAATATAGTTATAGGCGGAGAGAGAATAGGAATATATTTTTTAGAGAAAGGCGCAAGTCAAAGAGGCTCTAAAGTAATTTACGATAGAGCGAATTCTTCAATTTCAAAAGCGAATATAAAAGATTTTAATTGGGATAAAATATTCAATAATGCGAAATGGTTTCATTTGACGGGAATAACCCCTGCTTTAGGAGAAAATGTATCCGAAATATGCATTGAAGCATGCAAAAAAGCGAAAGAAAAAAATCTTACTGTTAGTTTAGATTTAAATTTTAGAAAAAAATTGTGGACATCCGAAGAAGCAAATAAAACGATGAGCAAATTAATGCCTTATGTCGATATATGCATGGCAAATGAAGAAGACGCCGAAAAAGTTTTTGGAATAAAAGCAAAAGACAGCAATATTATAGAAGGCAAACTTTCTCATGAAGGTTATAAAGAAGTCGCTAAAAAAATTATCGATAAATTTAAAGTCAAAAAAGTCGGAATTACTTTAAGAGGCTCAATATCTGCAAGTGAAAATTTATGGTCTTGTATGCTTTATAACGGCGAAGAATATTTTTTTTCAAAAGAATATTTAATTAAAATTGTCGATAGAGTCGGAGGAGGCGATAGTTTTTCAGCGGGTTTAATTTATTCTTTCCTAAACGATAAAGACGATAAAGAAGCTTTAGAGTTTGCAACCGCATTAAGTTGTTTAAAACATTCTATTGAAGGCGATTTTAATCTTGTAAGCATTGACGAGGTTATGACAGTTTATAACGGAGACGCTTCGGGAAGAATACAGAGATAAAAATTATAAATCTTTTTTCCACTTACTTATTAAATTAATCGCTTCAATCGGAGTAATTTCATTAATATTCAATTCTTTAATTTCTTTTTCAATTTCGCTTTCTTTTATAACGGTTTTTATTTCGTTATCGTTATTATACAAAGGCAGAAATTCTGAAGATTTTTTATTTTTTAATTCTATGTTTTCAAATTGAATGCCCGCTTCGTTTTCTAATTTTTTTAATATTTCAGACGCTCTTTTTATAATTTTATTTGGCGCTCCCGCTATTTTTGCAGCGTAAATTCCATAACTTGATTCCGCAGCTCCTTCAATAACTTTTTTCATAAAAATAATTTCGTCTTTATATTCTTCAACCGACACTTTATAATTTTTAACGCCGTCCAAATCTTCAAGCATTGTAAGTTCATGATAATGAGTTGCAAATAAAGTTTTTGATTTTTTATTTTCTTCGCTAGTCAAATATTCTACTATCGCCCAAGCTATTGAAAGTCCGTCATAAGTGGAAGTTCCTCTTCCAATTTCGTCCATAATTATTAAACTTTTATTTGTGCAATGATTCAAAATATAAGCGGTTTCATTCATTTCAACTAAAAAAGTGCTTTCGCCTCTTGCGATATTATCGCTCGCTCCTACTCTTGTAAATATTCTATCGACTATAGATATTTTTGCGCTTGAGGCGGGAACAAAAGAGCCTATTTGAGCGAGTAAAACTATTAAAGCGGTTTGTCTTAAATAAGTGCTTTTTCCGCTCATATTCGGTCCAGTTATTATAAGCAAATGTTCTTTATTGTTATCTAAATAAATGTCGTTTGGAATAAAACTTTCGTCAATTAAATTCGCTTCAACTACGGGATGCCTGCCTTCTTTTATATCTATAATTCCGTCTTCTGTTATTATCGGTTTGGTATAATTATCTTCTTTTGCTAAAATTGAAAGCGAAGAATAAACATCTATTATTGAAATTATTTTTGCCATTTTTAATATTGAAGTTAAATAATCGCTTACTTTATTTTTCACTTCAGTAAATATTTCGTATTCTAAAGCGTAACTTTTTTCGTTCGCTTCGTTAATTATTCTTTCGTATTCCATTAATTTTTCTGTTATAAATCTTTCGCCATTTGATAGAGTTTGTCTTTTTATAAAATCTTTTGGAACTGCGGATACATTAGCTTTTGTAACTTCTATATAATAACCAATAATATTATTGTATCTTATTTTTAAGCTATTTATTCCCGTTTCAGATTTATAATTTCCTTCAAGTTCGCTTATCCAATTTCTGCTTTCTCTTTTAGCTTCGTTATACTTTTTTAATGTTTCGTTATATTCGTCTTTTATTATATCGCCTTCGTTTGTAGTTATCTTCGGGTCTTCAAGTATCGCTCTTTCTATTAAATCGATTATTATTTTTATATCATTAACTTCTTCAAAATTTGCTTCTTCAAAATCGTTTATCGCAAGCTCCGTAATAGCTTCCAAAGATAAAATTAAAAATCTTTTTAAAGCGACTAATTCTTTAGGATTTATTCTGCCCAAAGCTAATTTTGAAGTAAGCCTTTCAATATCTCCTATATCCGTTAATATATCTCTGATTTTATAAGTTAATTTTATGTTTTTATAAAAAAAGTCAACATTATCGAGTCTTTTATTTATTTCGTTTATATTAAGCAAAGGCTCTACAATAATTCTTTTTAAATATCTCGCTCCCATAGAAGTTTTTGTTCTGTCTATAGTATCGAATAAAGTCATTTTATAATTGTCATTTCTTATAGTTGTAAGTATTTCCAAATTCGATATTGTCGCATAATCTAAAGTCATTGTAGCTTTTTTATCGTAAATTTTAATATTAGATATATGCTCTAAAGAATGTTTTGCAAGCTCGCTTATATAATGTATAGTAGAACCAGCTAAAGATATTAATAAATGTTTGTCTTCTATGCCAAAACTTTTTAAAGATAATGTTTTAAAATGATTGATAAGAGTTTTATAAGCGTAAGAATATTCTGCAAAATAATCGGGAGTATGGCTATAAAATATTTTTGAAAATCTTTTTTGTATCTCTTTTATTATTTCATTTTCTTTTAAAGAATCTATAGTCATTATCTCTTTCGGATAAAATTTTATTATCTCTTCGCAAACTTCTTCTATAATCTCTTTTAAGTTTTCATTTTCTATTTCGGTAATATATAATTCGCCCGTAGAAACATCGCATATAGAAATTGCAACATTTTGTTGATTTTTTGAAATTATAATTGAAGCTAAATAATTATTGCTTTTCGATTGTAAATATTTATTTTCGGATATTGTGCCTGGAGTTATAACTTGAGTTACATCTCTCTTTACTATTCCTTTAGCTGTTTTCGGGTATTCCATCTGTTCGCAAATCGCTATTTTTACTCCCGACTTTACAAGCTTCGATAAATATCCGTCTATCGCATGATAAGGAAATCCCGACATTGGAACATTAGCTCTTTTAGTTAATGTAATATTTAATATTTGCGCTAATTTTTCGGCGTCTTCAAAAAAAGCCTCGTAAAAATCTCCCATACGAAAAAGCACAATGCTATCGGAATATTTATCTTTTATATCTCTATACTGTTTCATCATGGGAGTTAATTTTGAATTTTCTTCTTTTTTGTTTACCGTAAAAAAATCTTCTTCCATAAAATTATAATCCAAAATAAATAATTTTGTTAATTTTGATAGTATATGTTATTTTGTTAGTTTAATCAAATTCTTTTTTATTTATAATTTTTTTAATTTAACGCTTGACAAAAATTTTAAGATATCGTATAATTTTAACTATGTTAAAGAAAAAATTAAATACTAAAATAATAAATTCTGAGGCAGCTGAGCTCAGCTCAGCTCAAGCATCACTTTAAACTTTTTAAAATTTTATGTTTACTTATTAATTATAAAAACTACTATATTTATTTTGAGCTTATATTTGATAAAATCGTTTATTCAATTAAATGTTTTTATTCATATTTTTATATACAAAATATTTTTGGGAAAAATAAAAACAAGTATCACTGTATAATACTAGTTATATGTTATAATATAATTAAAAATAAATATTTAGCCGAAAGGCAAAGGAGAAAAAATGGAACAAAACAATGTTCAAGAACAAATTATTAAGAATAACGACAAGTCGGAAAAAGCTGGATTGCATGCTTGTTGTTATGCATATTTTTAGGAGAGATTTACGGGCATAAATTTTATGTCGGCAGAGTAAAAGAGGCTTTGATTATGTGGGCGGTTCTTATAGTCTCTATTATCTTGGCTTTCGTTGGCATGGGAACGGCGGTATTATCTTCCGCTTTGCTTGGATTTTTAGTTACGGGTTTGGGAATTGTAGGAATGAGCGCATATTGTCTCATAATAATTATAGATTTTTTCGTTATACTCGTAGGAAAATTCAAAGACGCCGAAGGAAAATTTGTGACTAAATAATAAAGGATATAATATGGATAAAAAATTATATAAATTTCTTTCGGAATATTCAAATATTGAATTTTCTAAAGTAAATAAAAATATTTTTGAAATATCGGGTTTTCCACATTACGAAACGGTTTTTAATAATGTTTTGGCTTTCTTTTTGGATAGTTCGGAAAGTCATAATTTTAAAAATATAGTTTATAAAAGTTTATTGGAATTGCTTAAATCTAAATCCCATAAAATAGATTTATACGATGAAGAAACTTGGGAAGTAAACAGAGAAGAAAGCACGGACAATGGAAAACTTATAGATATTTTAATAAGAAGCGAAAATTACATTATAGGAATTGAAACTAAAATAAACGCTTCGCTCACTAACGATATAGACGATTACTATAATCATATAGAAAAAATAAAAGAAAACGGACAGAAACCTATTTTTGTAATTTTAAGCAAAAAATCTATTAACGAAAATAGAAAAAATATTTTTAGTATTAATCATAAAGAATTTAATTCCATTTTAGAAAAAAATATAAATTCTAATGATAATAATAAATACGCTTATTTGTTAAAAGATTTTTTAGAAAATATGAATAATTTTTACGGAGGTTCGACAATGAATAAAGAATTTATAGAGCTTTTAAAAGACGAAGAAAAAGCGGAAAAAATAAAAGATATATATTTTAATGTATATGAAATCAGAAAAGGATTAGAAAGAAATGCAAGAGAATTAAAAAACGAATTAAATGCAAATCCTAAAATTTTTAAATCTTCAAGAATAATTAAACCTAATTGGACTATAAATATATGCATTGAATTATCCAAGTATTTTTATAATGAATGTGAATTTGTTATAGAAATTTATATTGGGGTTAATGATAGTTATGAAGTATTTCTATATTTTAGGAAAAATAGCAAAGTTTTAAAATTTGATGAAAAATTAGATAAATTTATGAAAGATATAACGGCTAATTTTTATAAAAATTTTGAATTAAGTAAAGGCGAATACAATGAATTAGAGGCAAATTTGAATAAAGAAAAATTATTTGAATTAGTAAGATGCATAGAGGAAAATTGCTCTAAATTAAAATCAAAAAAATAATATATAAACTAATTTCAAAAAAGGAGAAAATAAAATGAAATTTGATTTGGAAACATTAAAAACTTGGATTAAAGAGAATAAGAAAATTGATGTAATATTTTTCGCTCTTTTAATTTTGCTTATATTACAAGGAATATACTTATTCTTTAATTCTAATCCCGAGACGATTGTATCGAAGCTTTGGGAAGGAAACACTCTCGTTTTTACCATACTTAAAACTTTTATATTAAACGGTTTTTTATTGGTAGGAATATTTATGGTAAGAGTATATTTATTCATAATAAAAAAAGACAAATAATTTTAATTAAATTTTTATACATAGGAGAAAATAAAATGAAAACAACAATTAAAATTTTACTAACTTTAACTACTATCTCTATGATAGGAATTTACGCTTGCGATGGAGGAGAACTTTCTTCAAAATTGGATGGAAAAGTTTATACAAACTATACCGATGGTGTCGGATTAACCTCGCTTACTTTTTCTTCCAATAAATTAAAGATGTCTGGCGATGTATTGAGCGCTTTAGCTGGTTTATTGGTAGATTTAACATTGTTAAAAAATGTGGGTAAGAATAAGTCGATTTATCATCTTACAATATTTGGTATGACTTCTATGACAGGCATTGAGCTAAAAGGTGATAAATTATATTTATATCAGGGTGAAAGGAAAAACGAAAATTGGAAGTTAGTAGACGATGTAAAATTTACGCCCGAATATATGGATACTAATTATTTTAAGTTTTCGCATAATTTAAAGGGAAGTAAATAAAGGAGTAGAAAATGAAAAGATTAATTAAAAAATAAATATTTAACAGGAGATTAACTTATGGATATAATAAAAAGATAGTAAAAATTTTGTTAGCGGCGTTTGTTTTATGGATTGTAGCTATATTGACTACTCTATTTGCTTCAATGGTTAATATTGCTTTTATATGGATTATAGCTTTAATAATAGATATAGCGCTATTCTTATTTTTAATAATATATATTTTATATACTTTATCATCAAAATTTAGAAATTATTTTGATATTACCATTGAAAAAACTATTTTATTTATTATTTGTTTTCAAGACGGAATATGCTTTTTTGCATAAATATGACCGTTCCAACTTTTACCCAAGAAATTAGTAAAACCATCTGTTTTATTTGTTCCTAAATTAGGCAAATATAAATTCGTAGGATATGAAGAATTTGAAAAAACATTATTACTACTGTCAGAAAGCGAATTAGTCTTTCCTAAATATTCAAGATTTACTAATTTAATACAGTTGCTAAAAGCGTTACTTCCGATACTTGTTAAACTTGCTGGAAAAAATAAATCTTTCAAAGAAGAACAACCTGAAAATGCGCATTTTTCTATTGTTTTCAATCCATCTGGCAAAAGTAATACAGTTAAAGCCGAGCAAGTTGAAAATGCGTTTGTTCCGATATTCGTTAAGCCTCCCGAAAATCTTATATAACTTAAAGAAGAACAACCTGAAAATGCACTTTCCTCTATATTTGTAACGGTATCGGGCAAGGTAATTTTTCCTAAATTAGTAGTATTTGTAAATATATTTTTTGGAATGTTTGTTATTTTAGTTAGAGATAAATCTATTTCCACATTATCAAAAGAAGGATTTTTATCCAAAACTTCTTTTATATTTGTTAAAATTGTAGTTGAATCGCCTCCTGAAACAACTATTTTATATATTCCAAGAGAATGTTTATTTTTCTTTAAAGTCGTTTCTATATCGTCAGCGCTAGAATCAGACGAAGTATAAAAAAGCTTTCCGCTATTTGCAGAATAATCTTTAATAGTTCCTACAGGCGAAGAAATATTATATTTACAAGAGAATGTAAATATTGCTATAAATAATAAAATGTATCTCATAAAATCAAAATCCTAATAAATAAACTCTCTGATTTAATATATAAAAATATTTAAAAATTTCAACCATTTTTACAATTTTGGGAAAGTAAATCTTAATCCCAATAAAGCCTCATGATACCATTTCGGTGTAACATCTATTATAAATCTATAACCCATATCTACTGCGAGCCAACTTTTTATATTAAATGAAAATCCCGCACTTAATCCGAACACAATCGCGCTCCTTGAAATATTCAATTTATTATCGGGAATATCCTCAAGCGCCAAATCGTCAACAACAGTTTTTTTCATTTTTAATTGAGTGTTAACTTTTGTTCCGATAGAAAAACCTAAAAATATTGAAAATAAAGGATATTGATTTTTTAATATATTTTCTTTAGTTTGATTATTAACTTCTTCATTAGTAAAAAAGAAATTTATATCGTAATAAATCGTTCCAAGTAAAGTATGCGTCAAAAAATTATCTTTTATTCCAACGGCTTTTCCTATAGAATATTCAAATTCTAATCTAACGGGCGAAACAGTATTTTCCGTAGTTATTCCGTATCCTAAAGCTAAAGAAAATCCCAAATAATTAAAATATCCTTGTTTTCCGTTATCTTTTACATAAGCGTTATTGGCGTCATGGCTAAACATAAATTTAGGAGATAAATAAAGTCCTTTCGGAGAGATGGCAAATAGATTTGAAGCCAAACATAATAATATAAATAATAAATATTTTTTCATTAAAATTTTTCTCCCTAAATATTAAAAATTAAGCCTTAAAGCGATTATAATATCGTTTTTTATCTCAGCTTTTGAGTCAAATAATAATCTATAACCAAAATCAAGAGTAATTAAAGTCGTTATATTAATGCCAAAACCCAAACCTAAACCGTAAATTAATTTAGTTTGATTATAATAATTTGCAATAATAATCATTCCTATTCTTTCGGTAATCGTGTCTGTAATATATTTTTCCAATCCCGCTCCTAAAAGAATTCCCAAATAAAAATTCATTAAATATCTTTTTCCATTTCTATAAACTTTGCTTTCAACTACAGGATTATAATCGACTTTTAAAAAATTAATATCGTAATAAGCGCCAAATAAAAAAGAATGCGATTTCATACTATCCACGCCTGCAGAATATATATTTCTATTTAATCCTCCTCTAAATAAATATTCAAATTCTAATCTTATAGGCGAAGATAAATTAAAAGCGTAAAAATTATAACCTATAGAAGCGCCCGCTCCAATAAATAAATTATTAACATTTTTATTGTCGACTTTCAAACTTGAAGCGGAAAATATAAATTTAGGCGACAAATATAAACCCGTTTCTATGCCGTTTGCAATATTACTCATACAAAAATATATAAAACAAATTAAAACCGTTTTTTTAATCATATAAAAATCTTTCCTTAAAATTAATAATATCAAATATCTTAAAAAAATATTCCTACGCTAAATCTTGGCAGCGGAACGAATCTTAATACATAAACAAAAGAAATCCCGACATCCATTATTGAAATATCTATAAAAGGGCGCACTCCGCTAGTAAGTCCCAAACTTTTTGAAATATCTATTCTAAAGCCCATTTCAAGAGCGAGATATTTGTCAAATACAAAAATATCCTTATTTTCTTTAGTAAATGCCTGACTGACTTCATTATACTGATATAGATTTGCTTTCGTTATAAAAAAAGTTCCGCCGATTTTAGGAAGTAAGAAAAATCCTGTCGCATTATTGCCTTTATTAAAATAAAATCTAACTCCTGCAGAAAAAGGAATTGCATAAATACTTCCGCTATAATAAAAGCCAGAATTTGTATAATAACTATTTATAAAATACATTCCAAGTGTGGCGTCCAATTCCATTTTTTGTAATAGTCTATAAGTATATGCAAATCTAAATCCAAATTTTCCATCTAAAGCTTTTCTATAAGCTCCGTCTGGCTGCTCATAAGTTAAATTAAATAAAAACGGCGCTATAAGAGTAGAAAATAAAGTAGTTCCAAAATCAATGCCTAAAGAATGCCTATGAGTAAAATCGTCACTATAAATATTTGTTCCTGGTCTAAATATAGAATTTGAAAATATACTATTTGTTTGCAAATTAGTTATAAAAGGAACGATAATATTCGTTTCTATTGGTTTAATATCTATAATATTATAATCTGATATAAAATTACTTTGAGAGAATGCAAGAGCACTAAATATAAGCGTCAATATAATAATATTCAATAATTTTCGCTTCATACTTAAAACCTCATGCTAAATCCTATCCTTGGAAATAAAATAAATCTTATGCCTAAAACATATTGTAAATAAGGCGCTTCAGAAAGCGAAGGAATCGGCAAATCTACTAAATCCGTTCCAGCTCCAAACGATAAAAATGCATCTCTCGTATCTCTGTAAAGAAGATGAGCACTCGATTTTGCATAATAACCTATCTCAAGTAATGAAATATCAATATAAGGTTTAACGGGCCACTCTCTCGTAGGAAATAATTCTATACTCCATCCAAGCTCATAAGATATATATAAATTAAAATTTCTATGCTTTTCAGATGCTGTCTCTCCATTTAAAGCGTTTTTCGTTCTTAAACTATAAACTATTGGCTCAAAACCTATTCTAAAAGTATTAACCGTTCTTCTGCTTTTACCTGAAAATATTTTTACTCCAAAAGTAATCGGTATATATGTATAAGTGGTTTCAAATGTTGAATTTCCATTAGGAATACTTGCTTTATCAGAAGAAGCTATTCCAGCGAATTTGCCTTCTGGTATAGTTAAATTAAAACTCATAGACTGAACGCCTATTCCAAATTCAAATCCTAAATTTTCTCTATATAAAAAAGTGTAAGCTATATTTGGAATATACCACATACTTCCCTTAAAATCCATATTATGAACATATTTTGAAATATTAGGAATTAAAAGATTAAGGTTAAGTTTTGCAAAATTGGTTGTAACCTCATAATCATAAGTTATTGCGTTTAGAGATGCCGTTAAAAATCCAGCCCAACCGCTTGAAAAATTAATATTTATCATCTGTCTTCCTTTCATATAAGGATATTTATTAGTTTCTGAAACGGTAGATAAAGCTAATCCGTTTTTAGCATATAAATTTATAACAGATATACAAAAAAATATAATTATAAATATTTTTCTTAAATTATTCATAAATAATAAAAAATTAAATCCTCAATCCTTAAATTCTCAATTTTAACCTCTTTAATTATATACTATTTTCAATTAAATTAAACAGTATTAAAATAATATTCCTATAGCCAATCTCGGCAAAGGAACAAACCTAAATAAATACGAATATGAAACTCCAAAATCTACAATCGATATATCTATAAAAGCCCTAACTCCACTATTTATTCCCAAATTCCTTGAAATATCTATTCTAAAACCCATTTCAAAAGCCGTATGAAAGTCAAATAAAATATCATTTTTATTTTTAATTATTAAGCCGTTTTCGTATTTGTTGCCTTTAGTTATCAATATCGTAGCTCCAATTTTAGGAAGAATAAAAAATCCCGAAGCTCTATTTTTTTTATTAAAATAAAATCTTAATCCAAACGATAAAGGAATGCCATAAGTTTCTCCAAAATAATGCGAAGTAGAATCTTCATTTGTATAATAAGTATTCATAATATAAAATCCTAATGTAGCGTCTAAATCTAATTTTGGCAAAATTCTATAAGTATAGGTTAATCGTAATCCGAATT
>ULNQ01030372.1_pt1 | contig 11199 bp, 8 predicted proteins | sample 1951951 | NCBI WGS metagenome assembly ULNQ01 (sample SAMEA4835580, study PRJEB28245) | human gut metagenome | biome: gut microbiome; material: fecal sample | place: Denmark | collected 2008
CCCATCTTTTCTACTTCTTTTGCTAAATTAACATAATAGTCAATTGTGTGTACTGGACTAGTTGTATAAGATAATGCGATTTGGCAATGACCACCAAATTGTTTTTTATACTTATTTGTAGCATCTACAGCACTCTTTAAATTACGTAAATCATTTAAGGCATCAAATACTCTTATAATATCTATTCCGTTTTCTAATGATTTTTCAACAAATTTTTCTACTAATTCATCAGAATAATGGCGATATCCTAAAATGTTTTGACCTCTAAATAACATTTGTAATTTAGTATTTGGACAAGCTTTACGAATAGCACGTAATCTTTCCCATGGATCTTCATTTAAGAATCTTAGGCATGCGTCAAATGTTGCACCACCCCAAACTTCTAAAGCATAGTATCCAGCTTTGTCTAATAAAGTAGCTACTGGAAGAATATCTTCAGTTGTTAGACGAGTTGCAAGTAATGATTGATGTCCGTCTCTTAAACAAGTATCAACAATTTTTACACCCATTTTATTACTCCTTTTCTATTTATTTTTTGTTTGGTTTCCTTAGTTGAAAAAAAGCAAAAAGTTACAGATGTATAACTTTTTGCGTATTTACGTTTTGTGTGAATATTCGCGTATTTCATATATACATCATGCATATATCTTTAGTATTTTTTGATACTTGAAAAAAACCAAATTTTTCATAGTTATTATACCACACCTAATTTTTTAATTCAATGTAATTGCTTGCGTTCAAAAAGGTCTATGATATATTCATAGACCTTTTATAACTATTTATTTAAAGCTTGTGATACAGCAACTGCTACTGCTACTGTGGCACCAACCATTGGGTTGTTACCCATACCGATTAAGCCCATCATTTCAACGTGAGCAGGTACAGATGAACTACCAGCAAATTGTGCATCTGAATGCATTCTTCCCATTGTATCAGTGAAACCATATGAAGCAGGACCTGCAGCCATGTTATCTGGATGAAGTGTTCTACCAGTTCCACCACCTGATGCTACTGAGAAGTATTTTTTACCCATTTCGATACATTCTTTCTTATATGTTCCAGCAACTGGATGTTGGAAACGAGTTGGGTTAGTTGAGTTACCAGTGATTGATACGTCAACACCTTCATAATGCATAATTGCAACACCTTCACGTACATCATCAGCACCATAGCAGTTAACTAATGCACGTTCACCGTTTGAATATTTAGTACGACTTAATTCATGTAATTTACCAGTTTTATAATCGAATTCAGTTTCAACATAAGTGAAGCCATTGATACGAGAAATAATTTTAGCTGCATCTTTTCCAAGACCATTTAAAATTACACGAAGTGGTTCTTTTCTTACTTTATTAGCTGTTTTAGCGATACCAATTGCACCTTCAGCTGCAGCAAATGATTCATGACCAGCTAAGAATGCAAAACATTTAGTTTCTTCTGAAAGTAACATTGCGCCAAGGTTACCATGTCCTAATCCAACTTTACGGTCATCTGCAACTGACCCTGGAATACAGAATGATTGAAGTCCTACACCAATATACTTAGCAGCATCACTAGCACTCTTTGCATTGTTCTTTAAAGCAATTGCAGCACCAACTATGTAAGCCCAGCATGCATTTTCAAAACAAATAGGTTGAATACCTTTTACTGTATTATATACATCAATACCTGCAGCATCACAAATAGCTTTAGCTTCTTCAATTGAAGCAATACCATTTTCATTTAATGCTTTATTAATTTGATCTATTCTTCTTTCGTAGTTCTCAAATAATGCCATTATTACTGCCTCCTATTCTTGACGTGGATCAATATATTTAGATCCTTCAGCAAATCTACCATATGTTCCCATAGCTTTTTTAACTGCTTCATCAGCATTTAAGCCTTTCTTTAAGAAATCAGTAAATTTACCTAAATTTAAATATTCATATCCGATAATTTGATTTTGATCATCTAATGCTAAACGAGTAATGTATCCTTCAGCAAGTTCTAGATATCTTGGTCCTTTTGCTTTTGTACTATACGCAGTACCAACTTGGCTTCTTAAGCCTTTACCTAAGTCTTCAAGACCAGCACCGATGTTTAATCCACCTTCAGAGAATGCAGATTGTGTACGACCATAAATTATTTGTAAGAATAATTCACGCATTGCAGTATTGATAGCATCACATACTAAGTCAGTATTAACTGCTTCTAATACAGTTTTACCAACGATAGCTTCGCTTGCCATTGCTGCTGAGTGAGTCATACCAGAGCAACCAACAGTTTCAATTAATGCTTCTTCAATAATACCATTTTTAACATTTAATGTTAATTTACATGCGCCTTGTTGAGGTGCACACCATCCAATACCATGTGTAAACCCATTGATGTCTTTTATTTCACGTGAATATGTCCATTTGCCTTCTTGAGGAATTGGAGCACAACCATGACTTGCACCAACTTTAACACTACACATTTCTTCGACTTCTTTTGTATAGTTCATGTTCATGTTTCTTTCTCCTTTATTTGACATTTATAAGCTATATCATTATAACCGAAATATAAGTTTTTTTCAAATATTAAGTTTTTTTATTTAATTACTTTAAGTATAAATAGATATATATACCAAGCCATTGAACAATTGCACCCGCTAATACAAAGAAATGCCAAATAAAATGTGATACTTTTTTATCTATGAAAAATGGAATTATACCTAGTGTATAAATTATACCTCCTCCTAAGATGTATAAAAATAAATTGAAATCATTAACAAACATTTTAGGAACAAATATTAATGCACTCCATCCTAGAATAAAATATAAAGGGAAATGAATAAATTTTAATCTTGTTGGTCCGAATACCGCAACAAGAGTAACACCTGTTATTATTATAATCCATTGAATAATAACAAAAATAGTTCCATATATTCCACCTATATAGCACAACAATATTGGCGCAAAACTAGCACCTATTAGTAAATATATTGATGAATAATCAAACCTTCTAAATATTCTTTTAACCTTGCTGCCATACGGAAATGCATGATAAAGAGTACTCATTGTAAATTCAAAAAATAATCCTAAAAAATAAATCGTTGAAGCAATATATTCATTTACCGTATTTGAGTGAATCAACATTAAAACATAAAAGACTATTGATAGAATAGAACCAATTCCATGTGTTACTGAATTACCTATTTCCTCTAATATTGTCCTATATGGTGGATTAACTATTTGTTTTTCTTTGCTTTCTAAATCAATTTCACTTATATACTGATTTCGTAAATTTTTTCTAATGTTTTTGTAATTATTCTTTAATTCTTTTTTTGAAAGTCTGTATTGCTTTTTATGAGCCTTTTTATTTAATCGATAAGTTTTCTTTGTCATAGTCATTCTCCTTTTTACAATTTAATTATAGATTAGTATTATTATTTTTACAACCTCCTTTTTGTTTTTTTACTATCTAGTAAAAAAAGTTAAAAGAGAGTTATTTTTAGTAACTCTCTTTTAAGTAGAATCCAATTATCTTTAAACAAAAATGGTTATTTTGATAAATCCAAACTTGTTGGATCTAAAAGTCGCATCATATGACGATAACTCGCAATGAATGCCCATTCATCAAATTCTTCACTGCTCATTCCATCTTTTAATGCTTGATAGTAATAATGTGCTATTAATTCTAAATGTTCATTATTATTAATATAAAATTTACCATCTTTTATATATGAGTAATTATCTAACCCTATTGCTAGTTTAATTGTAGGTTCTTCGATATCAATATCTTCTTCAAACAAATAACTAGTTTTTGTATGGAATGCTTCAGTAATATCATTACCAACTCTTTCAGATTCTTCTGTTTTTACTGATGCTATTGAAATAATAGTATCTATATTAGCTAACTTTTCATAATTTGGTTTTGAAATAGTTACATATATATTATATTCACTATTTAATTCATCTAAAGTTACTTTTTTAGAACCACTATTTCCAGGTTTTGCAGATTGTACTACATATTCGATATCGCCTTTGTCTTTGTCTAATGCATAGGCTTTTTCAATAATTATTGGAACAAGGTATACTTGTTTTTCTTCATCAAATACTGCTTGTTCTTTTAATAATTTATATCTTGCAAAATTATCTAAAACTGGTATACTTTGATCACCAAAACTGCAAAAGTTTACTCTTTCATATTGGCATCCATCCATTTCTGAAAATTTATTTAAGAAGTAGTTTTTACCAAGTATATCAACAATATGTTTTTTGCAAATTGTACAAAAATAATTACCTTGTGCATTAAGAACATAATTATGTTGTAATGCTACGCCTTCTGTTGCTCCACATCTTGAGCATGTTTTTGGTGCTTGACATGTCGCTTTTTGGAATGTGTGTCCCAATGCTTCTCCCTCTGTTGCACCACACTTACTACATGTTTTTGCTTGTGTACACGTTGCTTCTTGGAATGCGTGTTCACATCCTTTTGTAGTTTCTTTCTTACAAGAAATTAAAGTCATTACCATTATAAGAATTAATATTAAGAAAATCCTTTTTTTCATCTCGTTCCCCCTTTCATTTAATATTTTTTGTAGAAATTATAATGATAATCAATGTCGAATATGTCGATACTTTTATGAGTCTTGACATTTTTGACGATTGACAATTATATTTTAACGTACATTATGCTTTTAGTCAAGACATTTTGTAATTTTGGTACCATCAATAATATATTATGTATTAATATATTCAAGTTGCATTTTTGTTTGATAAAACAAAAAAATCTGTAAATGAGATACTTCTCAATTTACAGATTTTTTATATTGCATAATATTATTTTCTTTTTGCTATCATACTAGTTCCAGTCATTTCTACTGGTTTAGTTATGCCTAGTAAATCTAACATTGTTGGAGCAATGTCACCTAAATTACCTGTTTTTCTTAATTCTACATTTTCATTAGTAATTAAGAATGGTACTGGATTTGTTGTATGAGCAGAGAATGGGTTATGATGTTCATCCCAAATCATATCAGCATTACCATGGTCAGCAGTTAATACCATTGTGCCACCAACTTTCATAATTGCGTCATATACTCTACCAACACAAGTATCAACAGTTTCTACTGCTTTTACTGCAGCATCAAATACAGCTGTATGACCTACCATATCACAGTTAGCATAGTTTAAAATGATAGTATCATATTTTTCTGATAATATTGCGTCAACTACTTTATCAGTTACTTCATAAGCACTCATTTCTGGTTTTAAATCATAAGTAGCAACTTTAGGAGAAGGTACTAAAATACGATCTGCACCTTTTAACTCTTTATCTACACCACCATCAAAGAAATATGTAACATGAGCATATTTTTCAGTTTCTGCTATTCTTAATTGTTTTAATCCTAGATTAGAAATAACATCACCATACATATTATCTAATTCTTGTAATCCAAATGCTACTTCACCTTTTACTTTTTCAGAGTATAACATCATTTGTACAAAGCATAAGTTCTTGAATTCTACATATCTTTGTAAGCTTCCCTTTTCACCAGTTGCTTCTTTTGGATTTGTTAATGCAACACTAATTTGAATTGCTCTGTCAGGTCTAAAGTTAGCAAATATTACTGAATCATTTTCTTCAATTGTGCAACCTTTAGTAACAATGTAAGGTTTAACAAATTCATCAGTTATACCTTCTTTATAGCTTTCATCAATTCCTTCTAATAAACCTTTAACTGGCGCATCACCAAATACTAATGCATTATATGCAAGTTGGGTACGATCATAGTTACGGTCTCTATCCATTGCGTAATATCTACCACATACTACACCTAGTTCAACACCCTTTTCGCGTGCTTCACTCAATTGTGTAAGATATTGTTTTGCGGAAGTTGGTGGAACATCTCTACCATCTAAGAATGAATGAACAACTACTTTCTTTACTCCGCGTTCGATTGCTTTATTCATTAAGTATATTATGTGATTTATATGTGAATGTACACCACCATCTGACATTAATCCCATAATATGTAAAGTAGAATTATTATTTATTGCATGTTTAATTGCGTTATCAATTGCAGGCATAGTATCAAGTTTATGTTCACGACAAGCAATATTTACTCTTGTTAATGATTGGAAAACAATTCTACCTGCCCCAATATTTAAGTGACCTACTTCACTATTTCCCATTTGTCCATCAGGTAAACCTACAGCTTCACCAGATGCGCCAATTAATGTGTGAGGATACTTTGCGAATAGTTTGTCTAGATTAGGCTTTTTAGCTGCTGCTATTGCATTACCATCAGTTTCTTTTCTAATTCCAAAGCCATCCATAATAACTAACATTACTAATTTTTTTTGACTCATTTTTTTTATACCTCTTCTTAACATTTATTATATTACTTTATTTTAGTTTTTTCTAGTTTTTAGACTTTTCTTTTTGATTTTCAAAATTTGCGTTAATCAATACCTTATTATACAAAGTGTATATTATTGTTGTTGAAAGTGGCCACCTTACTAGCTGTACTAATAATCTTAATGGTAGACCTGCTAATACTCTTTCAACACTTTCAAAATATGTGTATAAATATATGCTATTAATAGTTGTTTCGAGTAGGCAAGTTATCAACACAGTAATTCCAAGTGGAATAAATTTTATATTTTTTTTGAAAAATAATCCACCGCTTATCCCCCAAACTACACAAGTTAAGGTCATTATAGCTGAAAACGGATAACTTGAAAAACAAAAGCCATATATGAGATCGGCACCAAGTGCACAAATTCCCCCATAAATGGGACCTCCAACTATTCCCGCAAAAAATATTGGAATATTCCAAAGACTAATACGAAAACTATTATTACCTATTGATAGGAATGATTTTAGGACGATACCGAGTGCCATCATAATTGCTAGGAAGACTAACTTTTTGGTGTTAATTTTTAACATTTTATCGCATCCTTTCATAATCAACATATATATTATATCAAAGTTTAAAAAAGTGCTATTTAAATAGCACTTTTTATTTATTAATTCTTTTTGCTTCGATATATATACAAACATGAACATAGCGTAGTTACCATTGCAATAATTGTCGCTATGCTAGATTTTTTACAATTACTCTTTACTGTTGTATAGTTATCAGTATAACTTTCTGAACATCTATTACATCTATGAATTGTATAACCATCTTGTTGTTTAGTTGGATTAATTATAACAATATGATAATCGTGACCAAGTGCAGGAATTTCTTCATAAGTTGTGTAATCACATCTAGAACATGTTTGATATGCATAATGGCCAATATTTTCACAAGTTGCTTGAAGTGCTTCATGGTTAATAATGTCATGACCTAATGCTTCAATTTCTCTTTCATTGGTTATTGTATGGCATACTTCACATTCAATTATTTCTTTTCCTGAATCTACACATGTAGCTGGTTCAGAAATTATCCAATCTGATTCTTTATGTGGCAATTTTGCTTTTTCATTAGCTTGATAACTATTTTGACATCTTGTACAACTATAAAGTGTATAACCTTTACTTTCACATGTTGGTGGAACAACCGTTTCTACATAATTATGCATCAATATAGGTAGTTCTTTATATGTTGTATAATCACAGTTTTTACATGTGTCATATGCTTCATATCCTGTCTTGATACATTCGGCAGGTTTACCATCGTGATGAACAAGTTCATGTGGAAGTTTATCTTCAGTTTGTATTATTTGAACATCTTTACATACGCTACATTCATCATAAATTGCACCGGCTTCTTTACAAGTAGCTTTTTTGGTTTTTCTTTCATAATTATGACCATTAGCTGTACCTACTACTTCATTACAGTATCTACAAGTTTTAGGAGTTGTACATGTTGCTTCTATATAATCATGGCTACCTACCTCGCCTACTTCATCGCCACATCTAAAACATTTAGAAGGACTTAAACAAGTAGCTGGTAAATAGTAGTGTCCCAAAGCCTCTCCTTCAGTTGCGCCACAATCTGTACATGTTTTAGGAGCTGTACATGTTGCTTCTTTGAAATTATGGAATTCATAATCATCATTATAGTAGAAGACTACTTTTTTTACAACATATAGTGCACTTTCTTGGTTATAACCACTTAGATATGTAGGACCATTGTAATTTATATTTGTTAAATCAACACTCACAACAGAATCAGTTGTCCATCCACCTCTTGCATTTATCATATTAGTATAGGCTATACTATCTTTTAAGTCTAAAGGCATTCCGTGATATCCAAATGAATAATTACTATTTTTAAAACCAATTACTGATTGAACGCCATCTTTATTAGAAATGAAGCTTTGATCAGTTGAATAATATATATCTGCTCTTTTATAATTACTAAAATCAATTTGGCCTAAATCTAAAACATAATTGTATTCTGCTCTAAAGCAAGGTTGATAAATACCAGCCTCCGGCCAAGTATCCCTTAAACCAGCTTGATTAGAATATCTTGACATTTCAACCGTATTAGTTTTATTTACCTTATCAATTGTGCCATCAACAGTTCCTTTATTAATCATTACTGTTGCAACATCACATACACCACCATTTGGTGTTTTAGCACTAATAATAATGCGATGAGTTCCTTTAGTAAGTTTTGTAGTATCAATTTGACCTTCAAAACCTATTTTAGTAGGATCACATACTTGATAATTAGTAAACTTATCATATATATCATATCTTGCGACAGTTGAAAGTGGATATTGTTCAGTTATTTTATCATCAACAATATAGAAGAAACTTTCAATTCCTCTTTCATCTAATGCAAAACCAGAAACATCTATTAAAGTATTTTCATTACTTGTTACAAAATATGAAACAGTAGCTTTACTGTTCTTATATGTACCGCCTTCTTGGTCTAATTTAACAATTGAATTTGTTGCTCTTTCTAATAAGCAATACCAGTCAACTGACATATATTGAGAATTTTTTAAAATATCTTCGCTAAGCCATGTGCCATAAGGATATGAATATCTTTTACTTGCATTAGCAGCACAGTCATATACACAATATGTATTATTTACTTCATTGTAACCAACAATTGCAATAAAATGTCCATATACGTGAGCAATAACAGTTCCACCTTTTTTTAAGTGTGCTTTTACATCTGGTCTAGTAATAGTTCCATCTCGGCCAGCACTAGTTACTTTAAAACCATATTTTTTCTCATATGCTTGTAATTGATTATACAAAACCCATCTTGCGGTACCACCACCAATTGAGCCATTGTATGCATCAATCGCATAAGCGTATTTAGCAAGATTAGTTGGTTCTATAAAATTACCAGTTAAATAGTTTACCGCATTCGTTAATGACAATAGTCCACAACCACTTGTGGCAATTGAACTACCACCAATTACAAAACTACTCCATAATCCTTTTGCTTGTTGATAACACTCAGGTGTGTTAAATACAGCCTCTTCTTCACCACTAGCATATACTACCTCTTTACTTTCAATATTGCAAAATGCAAAAGAGCACATTGCTAATATTGTTATAATGAATCCGATTATTTTTTTCATAACATACCTCTATCTTTATAGGTATATTATATCATTATTCGCTATTTTTAGCAAGAGATAAATTACTATTGATACTTCATTTTGTCTTTTTGTTCAAAAATAATCTTTAAAGCACTTTTTTCTAATCTTGATACTTGTGCTTGTGAAATACCAAGTTCTTCAGCTATCTCCATTTGTGTTTTGTTATCATAGTATCTACTATATATTATGCCTTTTAAACGACTGTTTAGTTTAGCAATTCCCTCATTAATTATCATTTTGTTCAACTTTTGTTCTTCGGTTTCATAGTCATCCGCAATCTGATCTATCAAATATATTTCATCACCACCATTACTATATATAGGGCTATATATTGAAACCGGGTCCTGAATTGCTTCTAATGCTATGACAACATCAATTGTATCAACATTAAGAGCATCTGCTATTTGTTCAATAGTAGGTTCTTCTCCTTTTTCATTAAAGAATTTTTCTTTAAATTGTAGAGCTTTATATGCAGTATCCTTAACTGAACGGCTTATTCTAACTACTGAATTATCACGTAAATATCTTCTTATTTCACCAATTATCATCGGTACCGCATAGGTAGAAAATTTAACTCCATGAATAAAGTCAAAATTATCAATTGCTTTCATCAATCCCATTGCGCCTACTTGAAATAAGTCATCTAAGTCTTCACCACGATTATTAAATTTTTTAATAACACTAAGTACTAGTTTTAGATTACCTTCTACTAACATATCTCTTGCGGATCTATCTCCCGCTTGACTCTTTTTAATTAAATCCATCATTTCCTCTTGAGGAATGACTTTTAATTCAAGGGTATTAACACCTGTTATTTCAACTTTATTTCGCATATTTTCACCTTCCAAAAGGAGTATGCGTTTTTTTGAAACTTTTTATGCAATTTTAAAGAAGTTGTTAAATATACTTGAATTTTTCATTTAAAATAAAGTCTATTTTTAAGCTATCTTCACTAAGTTTTCTATTTCTTGACGCATTTTGTCAATGATGCGTTTTTCTAGTCGAGATATATATGATTGTGATATTCCAAGTTTATCCGCAACCTCTTTTTGGGTGAGTGGTACTTCACCATACAAACCATATCGCATAATTACAATTTCTTTTTCTCTAGGTGTTAATTTATCAATTGCATAGTATAAATTTTTAACATCTTCTTCTTCAGTCATTTTAGTAAGTGCTAAAGTTTCGTTTGAACTTATAATATCTGATAGTATCATTTCATTACCTTCTGAATCTATGCTAAGTACTTCATCTAATGAATATTCTTGTCTAGTTCTTTGGGTTTTCCGTAAATGCATTAATATTTCATTTTCTATACATCTTGATGCATATGTTGCAAGTTTAATATTTTTTTCCATTTTAAATGTTTGAATACCTTTAATTAAGCCAATAGAACCAATGCTAATTAAGTCTTCCATATTTATCTTTGTTGACTCAAATTTTTTAGCGATAAAAACAACTAGCCGTAAATTATGTTCAATTAACTCATTCCGTGCATCTATGCTACCATTTTTGACCTCTAATAGCAATTTAGCCTCATCTTCTTCAGATAGGGGCTGTGGTAAAACATTATTACTATTTATGTAATAGCATATATTTTTGCCTTTATTAACAAACAATTTATCTAAAAGTTTTTTAAGTAGTTTTATCATTTCATCAC
>ULNQ01033736.1_pt1 | contig 11084 bp, 9 predicted proteins | sample 1951951 | NCBI WGS metagenome assembly ULNQ01 (sample SAMEA4835580, study PRJEB28245) | human gut metagenome | biome: gut microbiome; material: fecal sample | place: Denmark | collected 2008
GCGATTATAGGAATAAGAAGAAGAGGCGATTATTTGGGAATAAGATTAAAAAAACTTATAGAAGAAAAAGTTAATATAGATTTGCCGATTGGCGCTATCGATATTAATTTATATAGAGACGATTTATCTACGCTTTCGGAATTTCCCGAAATAAAAGAAACCGACATTCCATTTGACATAACGGGAAAAAGTATTTTATTAGTTGACGATGTTCTCTATACGGGAAGAACTATAAGAGCGGCTTTGAACGCGTTATTTGATTATGGAAGACCTAAAAGAGTTTCTTTGCTCGTTTTGGTTGATAGATTTGGAAGAGAATTGCCGATATCTTCAAATTATACGGGCTTGGCTTTAAATGTGCCTGAAGACCAATATATCTCCGTTAGAATAAAAGAATTGGAAGGAGAGGATATAGTTCTTTTAAAGGAGAGGATATAGTTCTTTTAAAGGACAGAAATTAATTTATTATTCGCCGAATTTTCTAAAAAGAGCAGAATAAATATCGTAAAATTCCGTTTTAGAAAATTCATTTAAATTATCTTGAGGCAATTTATCGACTATATTTTTAAAATACGAAAATAATTTTCTAAATTTACCAATATCGCTTTCGGATAAAAGCAAATCATGTTTTAAAGAATATTCTTCATTATTAAGTTGGTCTTCGTTTTCAAATAATTTTTCCGCTAAATCCAAATCCATTTGAGTTATCTCGCCGTCAAAATCGTCTTTGTTAACCGATTTATTAACTTGTTCGCTAATTAAAACGGATTCGTTATCGTCTTTATTCAAGCTAAACTCCTCTTCAACTTTAACATTTAAATCAATGTTTTTTTTTTCAGATTCGTATAATTCTTTTTCTTCAGACATTGTATTCTCCTTGACTTTTAAAAGTTCGTCATCGTCTATAGAATCGAAAGAATCTACAGATTTTGAATCGTTATTTACATTAAAGTCGTTTTTTTTTAATATGTTTTCGTTATTTATAGAGATAAGTTCAATTCCTTTCTCTTGTTCTTTTCCCAAAATAAAATTTTCTAATATATTAAAATCATTCTCGTCAATTTCTTCAATCTCATTTAAGTTTAATTCTTTTAATATAATGCTGTCATAATCTATCGTATCTTCATAATATTGATTTTTATTTTTTTTTAATATATCGTCTACAATATTTTCTTCTTCTTCGCTTAATTCTCCGCTTATTTCCACTTTATTTGAAAGCATTTCTTTTTTGTATTCGTCCATTAAACTTTTAGCTATATTTTCGCTATCTTCAATATCTTCAATCAATTCTAAATCTTCGCCCAAATAAGCTTTATACATTTCCTCTTCTTCAACGCTCAATTTATCGGTTATTTCTAAATTATTTAATGGAAATTCATTTTCAATATTTTCTTCTAAAATCTCTTCTTCAATTATTAAATCGCCCGTATCTTTAATTAAATTTAAATCTTCGCCTAAATAACTTTTATACATTTCCTCTTCTTCGGCGCTTAATTTATCGTTTATTTCTTCTTCAATTACAGGAGCAATATTTTCTTTTGAAGTTTCTATATTTTCAATTTTATTCTCAATTATTTCTTCTTGTTTATTCTCTTCTTTAATTTTATTATTTTCTTCTTCGATAGATTTTATATAATCTTCATGCAACTTCTTATATTTATTTATATAATAATTAGTTTTATCTTCTTCTTTTATATCTTCCGTTATATTTTCAATAATTTCGTTATCGTTTTTTTTTATTTCTTCTTCTTTTGTATCGTTTTCATTTTCAACTAAATTTAAATCTTTGCCTAAATAATTTTTATACATTTCCTCTTCTTCGGCGCTTAATTTATCTGATATCTCTAAATCATTTAATGCAGATTTATCTTCAATATTTTCTTGAATTGCTTCTTCAATTACAGGGGCGATATTTTCTTTTAAAGTTTCTATATTTTCAATTTTATTCTCAATTATTTCTTCTTGTTTATTCTCTTCTTTAATTTTATTATTTTCTTCTTCGATAGATTTTATATAATCTTCATGCAACTTCTTATATTTATTTATATAATAATTAGTTTTCTCTTCTTCTTTTATGTCTTCCGTTATATTTTCAATAATTTCATTATCGTTTTTTGTTTCCTTTTCTTTTTCTTTAGAAATTAATTTATCGTTTAATTCTTCTTGTTTATTCTCTTCTTTAATTTTATTATTTTCTTCTTCGATAGATTTTATATAATCTTCATGCAACTTCTTATATTTATTTATATAATAATCAGTTCTTTTCCGCTCTTCCTCTTCTGCATTTATATTATTATTTATATCGTTTATATTTTCAGAACTATTTTCTATTGGTTGCTCTTCTAATAAAAAATTATCTTTTCTCATATTTTCACCCGATACTTTTATAATATTTTCTTCATTTTCATTGTTTTTTTTTTCGTTATCCATTTCGGAAATTGAAACGGAATAATTTATATCCTCGCTTATATCATTATCTTTAGTTATCAAATCTAATTCGTTTCCTGATAGCTCTATTATCTCATCCTCGCTATCGCTTTCGTTAATATAATTGCTTTCGTCTATATAATCTATACTGTCTATTGAAGGCACAATAACCTCCTTATCGTTATACTCTAAAATTTCATTTTCTTTTTTTAAATTATCCTCTTCTATTAAATCAATTTCTTTAACTTTATCGTAATCCGATTTTTCAAATTCTTTTTCTATATTAATTAATTCTTTATTATTCTCTATATTAGAATTTTCGGAATTATTTTTATAAATTTCTTCACTCTCGTTATTTTTTTTATTTTCAAAAACGGCATCTTCCAAATTAAAATCATCTATATCTTCAATTCCAATTAAATCGCTATCTTTTAATGCTACACTATTTTCCAAATCTCCGTATAAATTATTTTCTTCTTCAGTATATGTATCGTTTGAATTATTTTCATTATCCGCTATATTTTCCGTTTCGTTAATCGTATTATTTTCAATAGTTTCATTAATTTCAATATTTTCATTTTGTTTATCAACTATTTCGTTTGAATTAATATTATTTATGTTTATATATTTATTTATATCATCGTTCTTATCAATCAAAATTGCAGGAAATTCCTTTTCGTTAATTTCAATATTTTTATTTAGCAGATTATCAAGTTTATATTCGTCTATTGAAATATTTTTATCAAAAACGCTCTCAAAATCTTTTTTCATAATTTACTTCTCTTCAAAATTCTTTCTTATGATTGAATATCTATTCGGTATATTAATTATAATATCTTCGGTTATTGGCATATTATAATCAAAGCCTTCGGGTAAATATCCGCCGTTTTTAATTCCGCCCGCAGTTTCCAAAACTTCAGCGAACGATATTCCGTATTTGCAAAAGTATGTTCCAGAGTTCATAACCGCTCCTTTAACGGTAATATTAATATACTTTTCTTCATTATTGCTTGTATTAATCCGAAATATTTTAATTGCAATTCCAAATAAGAATACAAATAAAATAAAACATAAACAAATTAGTCTCTCCCGCATAATTTTAGTATATCATTATTTTAATATAATATCAATTATAAATTTCTTTTCTCAAAAATTATTAAAACTGTCTCGCCATAGATTTTTATATCGCATTTTATATTATTAAAATTTTCCACAAATTTTTTATAATATTCGTATCCCAATTCTACTATTAAATATCCGTTTTCGTTTAATAAATTTCTTTCTATTATTAACGATATTACCAAATTGTAAATTTTTGAATTATAAGGCGGGTCAAAATAAATTATATCAAATTTTTCATTTGTTCTTTTTGCAAAATCTTCGGCTGCGATTCTTTTTATTTTATATTTTTCATTTTCGTTTTCAAATATATTTTTTGCGTTAATAAATATATTTTTAATAGCTTCTCTGTCTATTTCGATAAAAATGCAATATTTTGCCTCTCTGCTTAAAGCCTCAAAACCTATAGCGCCGCTACCCGAACATAAATCTAAAAATATTTTATCTTTAACTTCGATTATATTAAATAAAGCCTCTCTAACTTTGCTTTGAGTAGGTCTAAAATCTCTTTTCGGAGTAATTATTTTTTTATTTTTTTTATAACCTGAAATAATATGCATAATGAGTAAATTATAATAGAATATTTTTATTTGTCAAAATCTTTGTTATTTTTTGATAACACGCCAGACTAAAGTCCACCATTGGCAAATGTGAACAGTTGTCAATGGATACAGAGAGAAGTCGGGCATAAGCAAATCAATCCGCTTTTAATAAAATTCATTTAATTAAATAAATCAAATTTTTAAAATCAAACTTCTTTAATTTAGATTGTTTTAAACTTCCTATTATCAATGATAATATTTTTATTAAAGTAAAAAATTTAAATAAAGTTAATATTTTAATTATTTTTCAATATTTGCTTTATTCAAATATTCGATTATATTATTTGCAATATATCTCGCATCCTCTTCATTTAAAGAACTATATAAAGGCAATGTAATCTCATTCTTATAAAGATTATAAGCGTTATCGTAATTTTTAATATTATAACCTAAATCAATATATGCTTTTTGAAACGGCAAAGGCAAATAATGAACATTTAATATTATTCCAAGCTCAAACATTTTTTCAATAAATAAATCTCTGTCTTTTTCTTCAAAATCTTTTATTCTAATCATATATAAATGATAAGAAGATTCCATGTTTTCGTTTTTTAATTTTGGTAGAATTATTTTTTCGTTTTTGCTTAATATATCGTTATAAATGCATGCAATTTTTTTTCTGTTTTCAAGCATTTTATTATATCTTCTTAATTGCGATAAACCAACAGCTGCATGCAAATCGCTCAAATTACATTTATAGCCTATGCATTCTATATTATATTTCCAAGAATTTTTGCCGCCTTTTTCTTTATCTAAAGCGCTTTTATTTTGTCCGTTTAATGCCCAAATAGAAATTTCTTTATATATATCATCCGCTTTTATATTTCCAATATCGTTAAATGCTAAAGCTCCGCCTTCCGCAGTCGTTATATTTTTTACCGCATGAAAAGAAAACGAAGTAAAATCAGCTTGACTTCCGACTCTTTTATCTTTATAAATCGCGCCTATAGAATGAGCGGCGTCCGATAAAAATAAAATTCTTTTCAATTCTTTTTGATATTTATTTTGAGAAGGTTTAAATAAATGCTTTTTATTTTCTAAAATATTTTTAATATTATCGTAATCGCAAGGAATTCCGCCTATGTCTACCGATATAATAGCTTTTGTTTTTTCGGTTATCGCATTTTCTAATTTTTTTAAATCTATATTGAAATCGTTATTTTTATTAGCGTCTATAAAAACGACTTTAGCTCCAAGATGAATCGCCACATTTGAAGTTGACGCGTAAGTATAAGCGGGAACTATAACCTCGTCTCCTTCGTCAATGCCGAATATTTTTAATGCAAGCTCCATTGAAGAAGTCGCGCTTGAAAGTAATTTTACTTTTTTTACTTCAATATATTTTGATAATTCTTCTTCAAATTCTTTATTAACCTCTCCGCTTGTAATCCAACCTGATTTTAATACTTTAATTACCGCGTTTATTTCGCTTTCGGTTATATCTGGAGGTGAAAATGGTATAATTTTATTCATTAATATTCCTAAATTATAACAATATTATATTATTTATATAATATTATTTTAAAATTGCATCTTGACTTATAAAAAAGCGAGGCTTTAAAACCCCGCTTAATCTACTTTTATTTTTTAATTATTTTAACGCTATATTATAAGTATCCAAAGCTATTGCCTTTTCTTCATCTGTCGCTATAACATATAATTTTATAGAAGCTCCGTCTTTCTCAAAATTAGCGCAACCTCTTGCTTTAGAATTTTTAGCTCCGTCAACTTTTATTCCCAATTCTTCCATTCCTTCAAGAATCTTCTCTCTTATATCGGGAGCGTTCTCCCCTATTCCGCCCGTAAATACTATACCGTCAACATGTCCTAAAACCGCCATATAAGAACCGATATATTTTTTAATTCTATAACAGAACATTTTAATTGCCAAAGCCGCTCTTGGATTTTTTCCTTCTTGCTCTGATAAATTTCTCATATCGTTGCTTATTCCAGAAATCCCCAAAAGTCCACTCTTTTTATTCAAAATATTATCCATTTCTTTAGGACTTAAATTTTCTTTTGCCATTATAAAAGTTGCAACGGCAGGGTCCATATCTCCCGAACGCGTTCCCATTACCAAACCTTCAAGAGGCGTAAGTCCCATGCTTGTGTCAATAGATTTGCCTTCTTTAACCGCTGTAACGCTCGCTCCGTTTCCTAAATGACAAACTATAACATTAGCGTTAGGTTTATTTTCAACTTTGCAAAACTCTCCGTAAACATATTTATGAGATGTTCCATGAAAACCATAACGGCGAATTTTATATTTATCATAATACTCGTAAGGAATAGCGTATAAATAAGCGTATTCGGGTATAGTTTGGTGAAAACTCGTATCAAAACATAAAACCATTTTCGTTCCTTTCGGAAGTATCTCTTCGCAAGCTCTTATTCCTTGCAAACCCGCAGGATTATGAAGAGGACTTAAATCCGAATACTTTTCTATTTCTTTAATAGCTTCGTCTGTTAAAATAGAACTTTTATTAAAAGCCTCTCCGCCATGCACAACTCTATGACCAACGCCTGAAATTTCTTTCATATCCGAAATAACGCCGACATCCTTATCGGTTAAAAGAGAAAATATTAAAGCCATTCCGTCTTTATGATTTTCAACTTTCTGCTCTAATTTTTTTTCTTTATCTTTTTCAACCGCCGTATGCTTGAGAGCGCTTGTCTCCTCTCCAATTTTTTCTAAAAGCCCTTTAGCCAAAACTTTCGCTTCGGGCATAGAAAATAATTGATATTTGATACTTGAACTTCCTGAATTGATTACTAATACATTCATAAAAATACTCCAATTTATTAATATGATTATATTATAACATATAATTACATATAAATCAAGTATTTTTTAATTTACTTTTCTCACCCATAAAATATTATATCTTTCTAAATATCTGCTTCTATCGGCAAGCCATAATTTAGTTTTTTTAATTTTCGCTTCTATAGTTATAATCTCGCCTTGATATTTTGCATATTCTTCAAAAAATTTTTTATCAAAATAATAATCTCTATTTTCTTTAGTCGTTATAACTACATTAGGAAAAAGCGCCGTGCCAACTACTCTAATCTCGCCCGTTATTTTTTCTTTTTTTGTAAATAGAAGAAAGACAATCATAAATACAAAAATTATATTTAATAATCTTTTATTTAATAAAACAGATTTTAATTTTAATTTCATTTTTAACACTTTAATATTTTTTTATTTTTCCGTCTTTATCAAATACTAAATCTATATATTTAGGTTTTTGAGTAGTTTGCAAATTAATAGAATTCTTACTATTTATACTTCTTATAGAAACCGAACTAACTTCGGAAACATTTACAGTTATAGCTTCTGGTTTATCTCCCAAATATGTATTAGAATTTACCTGTATTTTAGAATCGCCATATACTAAAGCGCCAGGATATAAACTAGCGGACGAATTAGTCCAATTATTTATTTTAGCGCCATTAACTTGTCTTTTTTTAACTCCGTCTATCCAATTAGTTAATACCTCATCCCAATAGCTGCCTATTCCCAAATCCAAAACAGAATTTAACACCTTTTTATAATCTTCACTTTCTGAAGAATGCGCGATATTTCTAAAAACGCTTTCGTTTCTATTATTTTTTTGATAAAGCCAATTCATAAATACCGAAGCCGAAGGATAATTAGCAAATATGAGGTTATAAGGATAAGGCAAATCCCAAGTATAGAAACAATAATAATTTATATTATTAAATTCTTTAATTCTAGTATTAGCCGTGTAAGTATCAAATAATATTGAAGTCGATTCAGAAAGCGATTCGTTTAACCAAAGCGACATATCCTTTCCTTTTTGAATATAATTTACATTAAAATTAATTAAATGCTGAAATTCATGCAAAACAGTTCCCACTATTAATTGAGGGCTTGCATTAAGTAAATTAATATCCATATATAAAATTTCTGCATTATTAAAATCGCCATAAATCAAATCACTTGGTAAAAAATACCCCATTACTACGGAGCCATCGTAAATATTATCATTAATTTTTATAAGCATAATTATAATTTTTCCATTTTTATCAACATCCGTATGATTTCCATATATATTTATCAAAGAATTATAACAATCTTCAAATTTTTTCGCCACATAACTTACATAATTATAATTAACATTATATCCTTTTTCGCCGTAGATTAATAAATGTTCAGTTTCACCTATTAAATTTACATTTACAGTATCTATATATTGAGATGTTCCTTCTTTCATTCGCATTACATAAAAATTATTACGCGAAGAGGTGGCATCGTAGCTATTATATCCACATGAATTAAAAAATATAATACAAATAAATGAAATTAATAATAAAAAATTAGTCATATTTTCTCCAAATTAAAATTAAATTAATATTTCTTAATATTTCCGTTTCTATCCAGAAGAATATTAATATCTCTGCTTTCTTCGTTATTGTCATTTCTTATAGCGCTTCTGCTCATTCTTGCTTTAGAACTTGTAGAGCTAACGCTAACCTTTACGGAAGTAGCTCCTTTTAAAGTAGTATCTTTATTAAGAACTATAGTTTTACCACTATTACCATTAACTTTGTTAGTGACAATATTTCCACTTGCTCCATTTGTATAGCTATCGCAAACTATCATTGCGCCTGGATATAAACTAACATCGCCTGATGCGCAATTATTTGTAGGTTTGTTAGTCGTTGTCCAATTACTGCCATTAGTAACGATTTCCGACATCCAATCTAAAAGTAAACCATCCCAACTGCTTACAGAATAACCCGATATTCCTTTCGCCGCTGATAAAACTTTATTATAATCGCCCAATTCTTTTGAAAAAGCTATATCTTTAAATATATCTGGTTTATAACCGCCTATCTTATAAAGCCAATGCATAAATACTGAAGCCGAAGGATAATTAACATGAGTATTAGGTTTACCATTATTACTAATATTAGTTGGAATGTCCCAAGTATAGAAACAATAATAATTTATTTTATTAAATTCACTTATTCTCGATTCCGCAGTTGCCTTATTAAATAAAATTGAAGTAGATTCGGAAAGAGCCTCGTTTAGCCAAGAATCCATTTCATTTCTTGCTCCGCTCATTACATAACTATAATTTATTAAATGCTGAAATTCATGAATAATAGTTCCTATTGCATTATCCGTTTTATTATTAGCGTTGCTTATATCCATATATAGAATTTCGCTTTCATTATAGCCATGCATATCCATAGGATTAAAGTATCCTAATACCTGACTTCCTGCCCCTTTGTTTACATTAATATCCATTAATAAGATTATTATTTTTCCGTTTCCGTCTATATCGCTATGAGTTCCATAAATATTTGTCATAGAAGTATAATAATAATCAAATTCCTGAGCCAATTTATTTAATGCATAAAGACTCACATTTTGCTCGCCTTGATAATCTTTATGAAATTTAGTTTGTATATATATTGCCAAGTGTTCTGTACTTCTTACAAGATGAGCGGGAACATTAAACCAGCCTGCATTTTGCCCTTTATTTATCATTTGTCCATAAAATACTCTATCTTCGTTTAAGTCCGATTTACTACTTAAATAATTTCTAACTGCACAAGAATAAAAACTAATACTAAATAAACAAATTAAACATAATATTTTCTTCATTAAACAATTCTCACTTAAATTTATTATCCTTCTATCTACCATATACTATATAAAAAAATAAAAATTTTGCAAGCATTTTTTTAAAATTTTTTAATATAAATTCTCTAATAAAAATTATCGAAAAATTGACAAATATAATTTAATAATGTATGATAAATCTTAATATGCAAAAATTGACAATAAAAGATATAGGTTTTGACGAATATTTTGAAAAATTAAATTTAAAAATTCTAAACGATATAAAAGACAGAGAAAATTTAATTCCTGCAAGAGTTATAAGAATACATAAAAGATATTATACTTTATTTTCAAACGAAGGCGAATTTTTAGCGAGAATTAAAGGCAGAATAAGACATAAATCTGAAATTCAAAGCGAGCTTCCGATTGTGGGCGATTGGGTTTTAATGCGAAAATCGGACAATAACGCTTTTATAGAAACAATTTTAACTAGAAAAAATATTTTATACAGAAAGGCAAATATTAAAAAAAATGATATTCAAGCGATAGTAAGCAATATTGATTATGTTTTTATAATTGTCGCTTTAGATAATGAAATGCCAATTTCGGCTATTGCAAGATATTTGTCAATCGCTCATACTTCGGGAATAAAGCCTATAATAGCGATAAGCAAAATCGACATTTATAAAAAAAATGAATTCAAAGAATTATTAAAAACTATAAAAGAAAATTATCCTAATGAAATAGCTTTTGGTTATAGCGCAAAAACGGGAGAAAATGCAAAAGAATTTTTATCTTATATAAAAGAAAATACTTCTTCGGTTTTTATAGGAGCTTCGGGTTCGGGTAAATCGACTATAATTAATTATTTATTAAAAAAAGAAAAAATGAAAACTAAAGAAGTGAGAGAATACGATTTTAAGGGAATGCACACAACAACTCATAGAGAGCTTTTAATTTTAGAAGGCGGCGGAGTAGTTATAGATACGCCAGGATTAAGAAATTTAGATTTATGGGAAGACGATAAAGGAATTAAAAAAACTTTTGAAGATTTGGAAGAGCTTTCAAAAAATTGTAAATTTAAAAATTGCACTCATCAACATGAGCCAGATTGTTATATACTTGAGCTTGTCGAAAAAAATAAAATTCCTTACGAGAGATATCAAGCTTATATAACTTTGCTTAATGAAAATAAACAACTTCAAAAAACTTCAATAGAAATTAAAAAAGACAGAAAAAACGCATTGAATAAAATAACGAAATACAGAAACGATTATAAGAAAATAAATAAAAATCTTAAAAAATAAATTCTATTCTAAAAATTTAAAAATCAATTTTAA
>ULNQ01036914.1_pt1 | contig 10969 bp, 10 predicted proteins | sample 1951951 | NCBI WGS metagenome assembly ULNQ01 (sample SAMEA4835580, study PRJEB28245) | human gut metagenome | biome: gut microbiome; material: fecal sample | place: Denmark | collected 2008
TAAGCTGAGGAATGCAAGAAAAAGCTTATATTTAAAAGTCTTTTAATAAAAATCAATAAAAAATTAAATATATTATAAGGTATAAAAAAATTAAAAATTGTACATACATATAATAAAAGAAAAGAGGTATAAGATTTATGGACAAGGAATCAGAAGCAAAAAAACAAGAAAGTGAGCTTTTAAGTGAAGTAGGAGAAGACACAACAAAATATGGAGAATTCATATCATCATATTTTGCATGGGTATCATTACCACAACAAAAAGGGAGAGTAAATGAATTAGAAGAAATGACAAAAAAAGAAGAAAAAAATAGATAAAGTTAGAAAAAATAAAATAAACAGAGAAAAAACAATAAAAAGAAGCTTTAAAGGTCAAAGAAAGTCAAAAAACATATTTGCAAAATAACAAATATGGAGTATACTTATAGTGTAAGTCAAAGAAAGTCAAAGTCAAAAAGCAAAATAAGAAATGACAAAAAACGACAAAACATAGGACATTTAAGACCTGTCCCCAATGTGTCAAGAAAGGAAAAAATTATGAGAATGTCAGATATAATAGAAGATTTTATAAAAGAGTTATTAGAGGAACAAGATGAAGCAATTGAGATTCAAAGAAATGAGTTAGCAGAGCATTTTAATTGTGTACCTTCACAAATTAATTATGTTATTTCAACAAGATTTAAACCATCACAAGGTTATTATGTGGAAAGTAAAAGAGGCGGAGGCGGCCATATTACAATTAAAAAAGTAAATAATAGCAAAGAAGATTATATTATGCATATTATAAATAATGTAGGTAAAGAGTTAACAGCTAATGAAGTTGATATATTGATAAGTGACTTTCTGTCTTATGATATTATCAATAAAAAAGAAGCAAGACTTTTAAAGGTAGCAACTAGCGATAATGTATTACAGTTACAAAAAGATTTAAAAGATAAAGTAAGAGCAAGGATTTTTAAAAATATGCTACTAAATTTAGAATAAGGAGGAATTTATTATGTTGTGTGATAATTGTGGAAAAAGAGAGGCAAATGTAAGATATTCAGAAAATATAAACGGAAGAAGAAAAGAATTAAATTTATGTGAAGAATGTAGTAAAAAATTAGGAATTGGACAAATGGATTTTAGTATGCCAATTGATTTTTCAAGTTTTTTAGGAGGATTTATGGATGGATTTGAAACACCTGAATTAATTCCTATGATAAACCAATTAAAAGCTTTTGAATGTGATAGTTGTGGATATACTTTTGATGATATAGTTAATACAGGAAAATTGGGATGCCAGAATTGTTATGATGTTTTTGAAGATAGATTAGATCCAATAATAAGAAGAATACAAGGTTCTAATCATCATGTAGGTAGAATAGGAAAAATAGTAGACAATAAAATAAATGACAGAGTAGAAAAAAAGGAACATAAAGTTGAAGAAAATAAGAAAAATAAAGAACAATCTAAAATGGATACATTACAAGAAGAGTTGAAAAAAGCAATTAAAGAAGAGAGATATGAAGATGCAGCTAAAATAAGAGACGAAATTAAAAAGCTTGAAAAATAGAAGGAGTGAGTTTTATGAATTGGTACTTACAAAGTAGTGAAGATTGTGATGTCGTAAAAAGTTCTAGAATTAGGTTGGCAAGAAATTTAAATGGTTTTAAATTCAATTTAGAAAATAAAAGTGAAATAGAGCAACTTGAAAATAAGATAAAAGACAATTTGTATTCAATTGGATATGGATTAAAATATTTAAAATTAAAAGATATGGATGATATTACTAAAATGAGTTTAGTGGAAAAGAATTTAATAAGTCCAGAGTTTGCATTAAATAAAAGTGAAACAGGAAGTATCTTAATAAATGATGAAGAAAATATTTGTATTATGATAGGAGGAAAAGACCATATTAATATACAAGTATTTAATTGTGGCTTAGATCTAGAAAATACATTAAATTTAGCTATAGAAATAGATAAAAAAATAGAAGATTTATTAGGATATGCAATAAATAAAAAATATGGATATTTAACTAGTTCATTAGGAGATATTGGAACAGGATTGAAAGCGTCAGTAATGGTACATTTACCAGCATTGGCAAAAACAAAAAATATCAGAAAAGTATTAGAGGCGATTAGTTCTTTTGGAATGAATATTAGAGGCATGTATGGAGAAAATAATCAAGTTCAAGGAGATATTTATCAAATATCTAATAAACAAACATTAGGAATAACTGAACAAGAAATAGTTCAAAATGTAAAAGTAATTGTTCAAAAAATAATAGAACAAGAAAGACAAGCAAGAAAATTATTAGCAAAAGACGAATTAGATTTAGAAGATATAATCTATAGAAGTTATGGAATTCTAACAAATTGCAGGAAAATATCTTATGAAGAAGCTAGAAATTTATTGTCTAATATTAAATTAGGAACAGATTTAGGAATTTTAAGAGAATTAACAGATTTAAAAGTACAAAAATTATATCTATATATAAAGCCAGCTAATTTGCAAAAGTATTTAGGAGAACAATATGAAGCAATTGAGAGAGACATAAAAAGAGCTGAAGTTATTAAGCAAATTATAACTGAAAAATAATTAAATAAATTTGAAAGGAGTGATAAGTATGACATATAAATTTACAAATAGAGCCAAAAAGGCAATTGAGTTTGCTAATGAGTTAGCATTAGAGTTAGGTCATAATTATATAGGAACAGAACATATTTTATATGGTTTAGTAAAAGAAGGAAGCGGAGTTGCTTCTAAAGTGTTAGAAAATCAAGCTATTACAGCAGATATGATTATTGATAAAATAGTTGAATTAGTAGGACACGAAGAACCGATAGATGGAACATTAGGATTTACACCAAGGACTAAAAGAGTAATTGAAAACGCTTTTATTGAAGCTAGAAAATTAGGATATAACTATATAGGAACAGAACATCTTTTAATAGGAATTCTAAGAGAAGGAGATAGCATTGTTGCTAGAATATTATTAGAATTAGATACGAATATTCCAAAACTTTATAGTGAAATAATAAAAGTAATAAATGAAGGAGAAGATTTTGCGAAAGAAGATAAAAATGGAAAATCTGACAACAAAGTTGGAAGCTATAATTCAACTCCAACATTAAATCAATTTGGAGAAGATTTAACCAAAAAAGCAAAAGAGGGAAAATTAGATCCAGTAATAGGAAGAAAAGAAGAAATAGAAAGAGTTGTACAAATTTTATCAAGAAGAACTAAAAATAATCCATGTTTAATAGGAGAACCAGGAGTTGGTAAAACAGCAGCAGTAGAAGGATTAGCACAAAAAATAGCAACAGGAGATGTTCCAGAAATATTAAAAGATAAAAGAGTAGTAACAATGGATATTTCAGGAATGGTAGCTGGAAGTAAATATAGAGGAGACTTTGAAGAAAGAATTAAAAAAGCATTAGATGAAGTAAAAAAAGCTGGAGATGTTATTTTATTTATTGATGAAATACACACAATAGTAGGAGCAGGTGCAGCAGAAGGAGCAATTGATGCGGCAAATATTTTAAAACCATTACTTGCAAGAGGAGAAATTCAATTAATAGGTGCTACAACACTAAATGAATATAGAAAATATATAGAAAAAGACGCGGCATTAGAAAGAAGATTTAGCCCAGTAACAGTAAATGAACCAAGTGAAAAAGATACAATAAAAATACTAAAAGGAATTAGAGATAAGTATGAGGCACATCATGGAGTAAAAATAACAGATGAAGCAATTGAAGCAGCTGTAAAAATGTCTATAAGATATATTAATGATAGATTTTTACCAGATAAAGCAATTGACTTAATAGATGAAGCGGCATCTCGTGCAAAACTAAAATCTTATACAGAGCCAGATGTTTTAAAACAACTAGAAGAGAAAATAGAAGAAGTAGAAAAAGATAAAGAAGAAGCTGTTCGAATTCAAAAATTTGAAAAAGCAGCAAGCCTAAGAGATAAACAGAAAGAATTAAAAGAAAAATATGAAAAAGAGCAGAAAAAGTGGAAAAATAAAAACAACAAAGAAGTGACTAATATAACAGAAGAAAATATAGCAGAAGTAATTGCAAATTGGACAGGAATCCCAGCTAAAAAAATAACGGAGGATGAAAATATTAGATTAAAAAATCTAGAAAAAAATCTACATGAAAGAGTAATCGGTCAAGATGAAGCTGTAGAAGCAGTAGCAAAAGCAATAAGAAGAGGAAGAGTGGGGCTAAAAGATCCAAAACGTCCAATAGGTTCGTTCTTATTTTTAGGACCAACAGGAGTAGGAAAAACAGAATTATCGAAGGCATTGGCTGAAAGTTTATTTGGTGATGAAAATGCAATGATAAGAGTAGATATGTCAGAATATATGGAACCACATTCTGTTTCAAAATTAATAGGTTCGCCTCCAGGTTATGTTGGATTTGATGAAGGAGGACAATTAACAGAAAAGATAAGAAGAAAACCATATTCAGTCATTCTTTTTGATGAAATTGAAAAAGCACACCCAGATGTTATGAATATGTTACTTCAAATACTTGAGGATGGTAGATTAACAGATTCACAAGGAAGAACAGTAAATTTTAAAAATACAGTAATTATTATGACTTCAAATATTGGTGCTAGACTTATTACAGATAAAAAGATGTTAGGATTTAGCAAAAATGAAATTAATGAAGAAGAAAATAAAAAAGAATACGAGGAAACAAAAAAAGAAGTAATGGAAGCATTGAAAAAAGAACTTAGACCAGAATTTATTAATCGTATTGATGAGATTATTGTGTTCCATAAATTGACAGATACAGAAATTAGTCAAATTATTGATATTATGCTAAAAGAAGTAACAAAAAGATTAGAAGCTCAAAAAATAAAAATAGAGTTAGAACCAGAGGTAAAAGAATTAATTGCAAGCAAAGGTATTGATAAAAATTTCGGAGCAAGACCTTTAAGAAGAACAATTCAAAGTGTTTTAGAAGATAAGCTTGCAGAGGAAATTTTAGATGGTAATTTGAAGAAAAATAAATTGTCTAAAATTGGTGTGAAAGATGAAAAAGTAGTTGTATTATAAAAATAGAAATTCACTATAAAAAGTTAAAACAAGAAGAGCTAATTATTTAGTGCTTCTTGTTTTTTTGCATAAAATATAGTTTACAAAATAATTAAAAAATGATATATTAAAGACTACATAAAATAGCAAAGGTGATAATATGATAGAAAAAATAAATTCAGCCGAGGATGTTAAAAAATTAAACATAGAAGAACAAAAACAATTAGCAGAAGAAATTAGAAAATATATATTAGAAATTGTATCAAAAAATGGAGGACATTTAGCTTCAAATCTTGGAGTAGTAGAATTAACAATAGCCTTACATACAGTTTTTGATTTGCCAAAAGACAAAATAGTATGGGATGTTGGACATCAAACTTATGTACATAAAATTATAACAGGAAGAAGAGAGCAATTAAATACTTTAAGACAATTGAATGGAATAGCAGGATTTCCAAAAACAAATGAATCTGAAACAGATTGTTTTAACACAGGACATAGTAGTACTTCAATATCAGCAGCATTAGGGATGGCTAGAGCAAGAGATATAAAAGGTGAAAAAAATAATGTAATAGCAGTTATAGGAGATGGTGCTTTAACAGGAGGAATGGCCTTAGAGGCATTAAATGATGCAGGTTCTAGTCAAACAAGGTTGACAGTTATATTAAATGATAATGAAATGAGCATTTCAAAGAACATTGGTGGAGTAAATATGCTTTTAAGTAAATTGAGAACTAAAAAAACGTATACAAAATCCAATGTGTCTATGAAAAATATTATTAATAAAGTGCCAATTATAGGACAACCTTTTGTAAAAATAGTACAAAGACTAAAAAGAAGTATTAAACAATTAATTATTCCAAAAATGTTTTTTGAAGATATTGGATTTCGCTATTTAGGACCAGTTGATGGACATAATATAGAAGAATTAGAAAGAATGTTAAATATTAGTAAACAATTAGAAGGGCCTGTTTTAATTCACGTGTTAACTAAAAAAGGAAAAGGATATAAAATAGCAGAAGAAAATCCAGATAAATTTCATGCAACAGGACCTTTTGAAATAGAGACAGGAAAGCCTAAAAAAGAAAAATCAAAAGATTATTCAAAAGTATTTGGAGATAAGTTGGTAGAATTAGCAAAGAAAAATGACAAAATAGTTGCTATTACAGCATCAATGAAAGATGGTACAGGATTAACAAAATTTGCTAAAGAATTTCCGAATAGATTTTTTCATATTGGAATTGCAGAACAGCACGCATTAGGTTTAGCAGCAGGAATGGCAAAAGAGGGAGTTATACCAGTAGTTACTATATATTCATCTTTTTATCAAAGAGCATATGATCAAGTTATTCACGATATTGCTATTCAGAATTTGCCAGTTATTATGTGTGTAGATAGAGCTGGTGTAGTAGGAGCAGACCGGAGAAACACATCAAGGTCTTCTAGATATGGCGTTTTTTAGATTAATTCCTAATTTAACAATTATGGCACCAAAAGATTTTAAGGAATTAGAAGATATGATGGAATTTGCAGTAAACGTAGGAAAGCCAGTAGTAATTAGATATCCAAGAGGCGGAGAAGGAAAGGAAAAATTTAACCAACATAAAAAGATAGAATATCAAAAAGCAGAAATTCTAAAAGAAGGAAAAGATGTATCAATTTTTGCAATAGGAAAAACAGTAGAAAGAGCAGTTCGATTATCACAAATGTTAGAAAAAGAAGGTATTGTTTCAGAAGTTATAAATACCAGATTTTTAAAGCCATTTGACAAAGAAAGTGCTATAAAATCTATAGAAAAAACAAAAAATGTAATAACTATAGAAGATGGAACAACTATAAATGGATTATCAACAACAATTAAAGAATTAATTGTAAATGAAAACTTAAAGAATATAAATATAAATACATATGCATATCCAGATAAATTTATTCAACATGGGACAGTAGAAGAATTAGAAAAAATATATCATCAAGATGCAGAAAGTATTTATAAAGATATAATGACAATAGTAGACAAAAAGCGACAGGAAAATGAGACAATATAGACCTGTCCCCAATGTCTCAAGAAAGGAAAAAATATGAATAAACAAGAGGTTTTAAAAGATTATAAAAAACAAGAAGATAAGTTGTGCTTGTCTCAGGTGTTAGATAAAATAGAGTTTTGTGAATCGAGAGAAAAATTGGAATATACAGATTTTTTAGATATGTATCAGGTTGCACTAGTAGAGAATTTTCTAAGAAGAATTAATTTTAAAAATTATCAATTTTTTGGTGGGTATGAGGATAGCGAAAGAAAAATTTTAATTGTATATCCAGATAAATATAATGATAGTATGATAGAGAAGAATTATAGTAAAATGCTAAAAATTTTAAGAATAGAGTTACCAGAAGAAGAATTTGGAAAATATTCTCATAGAAATTATTTAGGTGGTATTGTTAAATTAGGTTTAAAAAGAGAAAAAGTAGGAGATATTTTAGTTTCTAATCAAGGTGCAGATATTGTTGTGGTTAGTGATTTTGCAGAAGTTTTAAAGAAAGAACTTCCTTCTCTTACTAGATTTGAAAATAGTAAAATTGAGATTAAAGAAATTTCAGATATTATTAAAAAAGAAGTTAAAATAGAAGAAGTAAGTATTATAGTACCATCTTTAAGATTAGATAATATTGTTTCAGATTTAGTTAAAACTTCTAGAAGTAAAGCTAAACAAATAATAGAACAAGAAAGAGTTTTTGTTAATGGACAAAATGAAACAAAGATGGCAAAACAGGTGAAAATAGGAGATATTATAACAATAAGAGGAAAAGGTAGATTTATAGTTAAAGAACAAACAGGAACTACAAGAAGCGGAAGAGCAGTGCTAAAAATAGAAAAGTATGTCTAACTTGATTATTATGTAAAATTCTGATATAATATAATTAATCAATCTTAGGAGGGATAATAATATGTTACTAAGAACAACGATAGAGCGGAATCCAATAATTCCAATACTGAAAATTACAAAAACTTGTATTGCCAATCCAAGTCTTACCAATTCCATCAAGCAATCAGCTTTACTATCAGAAATAACCAAGATGATAGAATTGGCAGAAAGGTTTGGAGGAAGGTTATTAAATTCAGAAGAATATCCTAATTTAGAAAAAAATGAAGAAATTGGGGTATTGGTACAGCTAATTTTTCAGAATAATATAGAATTGGAAAAATTTGAACTGAAGTTAGCCTTTAGCAACACTAAATAGGAGCCAAATGGCTCCTATTTTAGTTCTACAACTGTAACGCCCATTTCACCTTCTCCATAAGTTCCCATTCTATAAGATTTAACATGGGGATTAGTTTTTAAAAAGTTATGAATTCCAGTTTTTAATTTTCCGGTACCTTTACCATGGACAATTCGTACTGTCTGAAGTTTAGCTAAACAACAATCATCTAAAAATTTATCAACCACAAAGACAGCTTCTTCAACATTTAAACCAATTACATTTATTTCTGATTTTACTGTTTTTGATTTTGAAATACTAGTATAGCCAGAAGTTTGGATTTGTTTATCTGATTTTTTAGTTTTATCGACATGTGCTTTTTCTATGTTATTTATATGTACATTCATTTTTATAATACCAACTTTAACTTGTACTTCATTTGATTTTGAAATATGAGATACAATAATACCATTTTGACCAAGAGTTTTCACAAAAACTTCTGTATTAGGTTTTAAATCTTCAACATTTAATTTTTCTACTGAATTTGAAGAAAAATTAGCAGTATCCTTAGTTAATGAAGAATTCTTTATTTTAGTGTTTAATTTATTCCTTAGATTTTCTAAATCTTTAATATTTACATTTGAATTTTTTATTTCATTCATTTGCTTTATAATAGAATTTGCATCTTCTTTAGCATTTAGAAATATATCTCTTGCTTTTATCTTTGCGTTATCAATTAATTCTTTTTCTTTTTGTTTTAATTCTATATTATCTTTTTTTAGATTATTTTCAAGAATAGATATATTTTGAAGTTTTAAATCAATTTCTTTACGTTCTTTTTCAATAATACTTTTGTTATCATATATATTTTTTAATAATTCTTCAATATTAATTTGATCTTTTGACATTAGAGATTTTGCATTATTTATTATTTCAGAATTAAGTCCTAAACTTTTACTAATTTCAAAAGCATTACTTTTTCCTGGTATACCAACTAATAATTTATATGTAGGCATTAAAGTTTTTATATCAAATTCTACAGAAGCATTCTCAAATCTATTTGTTACTAAAGCATAATTTTTTAATTCTTGATAATGAGTTGTTGCTATTGTTAGAATATCTTTTTGATTAAAATAATCTAAAATACTTATAGCAAGATTAGCACCTTCAATTGGATCTGTACCTGAACCTAATTCATCAACTAAGATTAAAGAGTTTGTACTTGAATCTTTTATAATTTCAACAATATTTGTCATATGAGATGAAAAAGTACTTAGAGATTCACTAATACTTTGATTATCACCAATATCAGCAAAAATTTTATCAAAAACATATATTGATGAATTTTCATCTGCTGGAATATTAAGGCCACTGCAAGCCATTGCACATAATAAGCCAACTGTTTTTAAAGTAACTGTTTTTCCACCAGTATTAGGACCAGTTATAACTAAAGTAGAAAAGTCATTTCCTAGATTAATAGAAATGGGAACAACTTTATTAAAGTCAATTAAAGGATGGCGTGCATTTATAAGATTAATTTCTTTTTTTAGATTTATTTTAGGAGTTATACCTTTGATTTCGCGAGAATATTTTGCTTTAGCAAAAATAAAATCTAAATTACCTATTAAATTAATATCCTTTTTTATTTCTTCAATATATGGAAAAAATAGAGAAGATAATTTCATCAATATTTTTTCTATTTCAATTTCTTCATCAATTTTTAATTTGCTAAGATTATTATTTAATTCGAATATTGAAATAGGTTCAATAAACACCGTTGAACCAGCATTAGATATATCATGAACAAATCCTTTTATTTCAGAACGATACTCATCTTTAACAGGTATTACAAAACGATTATTTCTCATTGTTATAATATTTTCTTGAATATATTTTGAATATTTAGAAGAATGTATAAAATTATTTAAGGTATCTCTAATATTTTGTTCAGTATTTCTAATATTTTTTCTAATTAATTTTAACGTAGAAGATGCTTTATCATCTATAGTATTTTCGTCAATAATAGCAGTCTCAATAGCTGTTACAATGTCTTTATTAGTATAAAGTTCATAAAATAAAGGTGATAAAGAAGGATATTCAGAACTATCTAAAAAATCTTTTGAGAAGTATTCTTTTAATTCCTGAGAAAGTTTAAATATATTTTTTAGATTTATTAAAGATTTGCAAGAAAGGGTATTATTAACTTCAAGATTTTTTAGTTCTATTTCCACATTTGATATTTCATAAAATCCAGGCATAGAATTTCTATATGATAAATTTACAGCATCAAAAGTTTCTTTTAGCATATTTTCTACATCTGATTTGTTATTATTGGGCATTAAACTATCTACAAGTTTTTTTCCAACATATGTTACACAATGTTTTTTTAAGATTTCTAATATTTTATTAAATTCTAATTTTTCTAAGTTTGTATTCATTTTAAAATCTCCTAACTTATTGATAGCAATATTATATAAAGAAAAAATAAATAAGTCAATTTTGCGTTTTTACAATAATAGATAAAAAGATAGAAAATTTAATTGCGAAATTTGTTTTTTCATATAACATTTTGATAGATATATAAATAAAAATAGCAAAAAATAAAAAAATAATATAAAAATAAATGAGATATTTTATATTATTTTTTTATTTTATAATGCATATCATCTGTAAAACCAAGTAGCCAAATAGGAGAAACGTCAAATAATTCTGAAATTTTAACTAACATAGAAAGTTC
>ULNQ01052113.1_pt1 | contig 10898 bp, 13 predicted proteins | sample 1951951 | NCBI WGS metagenome assembly ULNQ01 (sample SAMEA4835580, study PRJEB28245) | human gut metagenome | biome: gut microbiome; material: fecal sample | place: Denmark | collected 2008
ACCGTAGGCCTACGCGATAGAATTTTGTACAATATCAGCAAGGAAGCAGGCACACTACACAGCATGTGGAGGTGAATGGGCGCAGCGTTTCGCTGACCGAATAATTATGTATGCCGACCGCTCTTTGAAGCACAAATAAGTGGGACTTGGTAGCCCGTAAACTTATCTTTGTAAAGACGCTACTCGTTTTGTTGCCGAGCTGTCAGTCACTGCCTGTTTCCTCGCATTATTTACGAGGAGGTAGAATATGGCACTGAAAATCGCTTATCCAATCTACTGCGGTATCGACGTTCACAAATCCTTTGTGGCCGCCTGTATCGCATCGACGGATGACAAGAGCGTTACAAGCTACAAACGATGGCGGTTCTCCACCTTTTCCAAAGACTTGCGTTTGCTTGCAGCGTGGCTTTCCGACAATCAATGCAAGGACGTTTGCATGGAATCCACGGGGAAGTATTGGATACCCGTCTATAACATGCTCGAAGCAAGCTGCAAGGTGGTTCTCGCTCACCCAAAGTACGTCAAAGCCATTCGAGGCAAGAAAACCGACACGCGGGACGCACAGTGGATTGCTGACCTGTTCAAGCACGATCTCGTTGCCGGGAGCTTTATCCCGCCAGCGGAAATCCGTCAGCTCCGTGACCTCATGCGTTACCGTGCCAAACTCACCAATTTCACCGTAGGCGAGAAGAATCGGGCGCAGAACTGCTTGACCGTTTCCAACATCAAGTTGGATGATGTATTCACCGATGTTTTTGGCAAGAGCGCTTCCGCGATTACCGAGCAACTTCTTGCGTATCCTGACGGCAGCTTCGATGTCGTCCCATTGATAGACCGCCGCTGCAAGGTTTCGCCGGAGGATGTACAGGCAGCCATTAACGGCTTGATGTGTGCCCAGCAAGTTGAAAAGCTCAAAATCATCCGTTCCCACATGAACGCTTTGGAGCTTTGCAAAGCCAACCTTGAATCCAAGCTCCTTTCTCTTGCCGAACAATTCCGTCCTCAGTTCGAGCTTGTTATGACCGTTCCGGGTATCCGGCTCTTTTCCGCGATTGCTATCATCTCGGAAATTGGCACGGATATGTCTGTGTTTCCAACGGCAAAACATCTCTGCTCTTGGGCGGGTCTCGTTCCACAGAATACCGAGAGTGCCGGGAAGAAGACCACTCGCGTTTCCCATGCGTGCGCTTACATCAGGCCGCTTCTGGTTCAGTGCGCTCTCACCGTCTGCAATTCGGACAAGCACCCCTGAAATCAAATCTCGCTATCTTATGCTCAAAAAGCATCGTGGGCACAAGAAAGCCATCATTGCCATCTGTCGGATGTTGCTTACTGCCATCTATGCCATTCTCAAAAAGCAAGAGGTTTACAATCCCAACCTTTACAGAAGGGAGGTGTCCCTTCCCGCTAACCGCGCTTTATCCGTTGAGCAGGCTCTCGCCTTTGTCCAACGGCACGGTTATCTCGTCGTGGATTCCGATGGCGTTTTAGCCTCGTAATTCTTTTATGCCATATTCTGTTTTCAAGCTGCATTTACTGTGGTTTCTTTTCTTGCGCTTCTATGGCGCGTTACCCGATTGCTGTTTCAAACTTATTCTTTCCTTTTATTTTTCTTTTACCCTAATCTATCAAACAGATGTTACATAGTTGTCTCCTCGGAGTGGTATAGATGTCAATTCTGAACTTCAATCCCCAAAATATAAACAACTTCCGCTTTACTAGAAAGAAGCATATTACATGTGAACTTAAAATCGCCAATGTACAGTATAGTATCATCCATCGCAAACTCACCGGACGTGTTTTCATAGGGAATGTTATGGTATTTTGCATACATAAGCAGCATGTTTTTATTTGCAAAAGAGGCGATATTAGAGTGAACGTCAACTTCCATTGCGTAGATTTTCCCAGTTTGTGCATCGCTCATAATAGTAATTTTGTCTTTAGTCTGCTTGTTTTCAAATATTATTATCCAACGCCCAAGATTTGATGGAAGTGTAATTCCGCCCGTTTCATTCTTTATGGTCTGCAAACTCGAATCCGAAACAGTGACACAGGATAGCTCTGCTGATAAAAAGGAAAATTGTTCAAAAGATAATGATGGCATTGCACCAATATCAATCAATTTCTTAATTTCAAACTTTGCGCTTTCAACAGCCTGCTCCATGGTATGCTCATAATCAAAGGGTTCACGCATAAAGTTCTGTTCGCCAATGCCCCAAGCATATAGCTTGGCATGTAATTCATCTGTATTTTGAAGTGCATCTTGTTCCATAGACGATGAAGTAGAAGGGTGCGTGGATACGAGATTATTGTTTTCCGTAACGAACCTTTGCATATTTCCGATGATAACATTTTCTTGCCGATGCAGCAAAAAAGTTGGCACAAATATGCCAGCGAACATGATGGCAATAGCCAATAATATTCCTGCAAAATTTGCAATCGTCCCACGTTTTTTCATCATACACCGCCTTCCGCATCCAACACAACCATTACAACCGTTCCCATGCCGATCTCACTTTGATATTCAAGCTGCGCGCCGTGAAGCGCCGCGATGCGAGAGGCGATGGCAAGCCCAAGCCCCGCTCCATGCTGGCTTCGGGAGTGGGATTTGTCCACCATATAAAAGGCTTCGGTGATGCGGTCAAGCTGATCTTTTGGGATGCCGCGCCCGTCGTCGGTTACGGATAAAACATATCGACCGCCCTCAAACTTCCCATTGAACCTGATGTGCTTGCCGTCAGCTTTCACTGCGTTATCAATTAGGTTCAGAAGCAGCGTTTTGAACAGGTCGAATTCTATGCGAATGTAGGCGCCCTGCGCAGATGCCGTAAAGCGGATACCCTTTTTCTCCATCAGAGGACGCAAAGTGTCTGAAACATCCTGCACTACCTCGTCCGCCCGCATTTTCGTAAGCATGAAGTCCTGCCTGTTCAGCACAATCAGTTCCATCAGCTTTAAGGAAAGTGCCTCAAGGCGCATTCCTTCGTTGACAATATATCCCGCAGCCTCTTTGACCTCTCTATGAGTGAGATCATTACGCTGGTATATCATGTCAGCATAGCCGATTACAGAGGTCAGCGGAGTTTTGAGTTCATGCGCGAAGTTGGCTACAAAATCCTCTTTCTGTTGCGCGTTTAATTCAAGCTGCCGAATCGTATCCTGTATAGTGTCTGCCATACGATTGAAACTGCGCGAAAGCTCACCAATCTCATCCGAGCTTTTCACGGTAGCACGTTCGTCATATTTCCCTTTGGTAAAGAGTTTCGTGTTGCGCGTCAAGCGTTTGATAGGAGCGGTCAGAAAGAGCGAAAGTCCGACCATCACCGCCGCGCTGACGCAAATGACGATGATGAATGTGGTGGTAAATCGTTTTTGCATAAGCTGTTTTTCTTCAATGACAGGCGTGATATTCCTTGCATTTAAAAGAAACACAGACTTTCCGCTTTGCGTGAATTTACCTGTAACCACAAGCCAATACGCGTCGGAGCGATTTTCTATGGTGTATACAAGCCCTTGCTCGTCCACCTTGTCAAGCCCGGCAAACGAATATCCATCGGGGAAGGTGGAGAGTATGACGCTTTCATTCTCCGTAAGCGCCGCTGTCTGATTCTCGGAGGGCGCAGCACTTACGGTTTGCTGCACTACGGCCTTCATGGCTTCGTCGCTCAACCCCTTGTTTTCGCTTACGGAGAGTATGCCCGATTGCAGCGCAAACTTCAAAAGCTGGTATTCCATAAGACTGCGCTGGTTTTCGTGCGCAATAGCGTTGGCAAAACTGTCCGAAATCATAAGATAACCCATGATGGAGAGCGCCGCCGTAATGACCGCTATGGTGCAAAGAAAAATTTTTGTAAATAGCTTCAATCCTTCCTACACCTCCAGCCGGTAGCCGATGCGGAATACGGTTTTGATGTGTTCGTCCCAATCAAGCTTTTTGCGCAGTCGTTGAATATGGGAATCCAACGTCCGTGTCTCGCCGGTGAACGGCTCGTTCCATACCTTTTCATACAGACGGTCGCGGTAGAGGGCGACATTTTTATTGCGGATTAATTCAACCAGCAAATCAAATTCCTTTAATGTCAGGTCAATTGGAATGCCATCTTTGGTGACGATGCGGGACTCAGTATTTATTTCTACACCGAATAGAGAAAATTGCGTCACGCTTTTTCCCATGCGGCGAAGCAGCGCGTCTACTCGTGCGGTCAACTCGCTGATCTGAAACGGCTTTACGATATAATCGTCCGCGCCGAGGCGGAGGCCTTGGACGCGGTCATGCAAATTTCCCTTTGCCGTAATGAATATGACGGGGGTTTCGGTCGGGCGGATATACTCCAGAAGCTCATAACCGTCGATTTCAGGCAGCATGATGTCCAGTAGAATAAGATCGTAATTATTCTTTTCAATCTGATCTGCCGCCTCCTTACCATCATAAGCGCAGGTGCAGGAATAACCCTCAGCTTTCAAATTGATAAGTATTAGGTTTGAAATTGCTTTTTCATCTTCTACAATCAATACTTTCAGCATTTTCATCTACCTCCATGTGATTAGTATATCACATAGTTGTGCCTGAGTTGTGTTATCCATCGTCTGTAACAAGTGTTTATTATAATCTAGCGCCTTTTCGCCATTTTATGAATGATGACATGAATAAAACAACTCCGGTAACTATTATGGTAGCATGATCTGTAAGTAGCTTTTCGATGGTTGTCTGCGACATTACAAATGTTGAAAAAGGTAAGATATTCAGTCCGCACAACTTACCGAATAACATCGTACTAACATTATATATTATTGTCGGATATAAATATCCAAGATAGAAATCTTTGGTACACGAAAATATGCCAGTGCTAAATACAGCATAAGTCCCTCCGAATATACCAGCATTAAGTATAAAAATATACGAATATAACGCTTTGGAATTATAAAAAATATTTCTAAAGGCAACGGAAGGTTCGAGTTGATCATAGGTGGCAGCTCCATTTGATGCGAATAGAAAAGATAAACCTAAGTTCAGCAACAACCCCATTACGATCACACTGAAACCCAACAAGAAAGTTGATAGTATACGGCTGACCACGTATTTAATTGGATTTGATATAGCAACTATGTATTTTGCCATTCCGTTCTTCATCTCATCTAATGGTACTGATGAAAAGGGCATCGCAGCAATAATCGGTGCAAAATAATTGAAAAGGTTACGTCCTAATAGGGATGAGTATAGGAAAAGACCAATACCGCCTGTTCCAAAAAGATTGCCACGATAATTCATGTTTTCGGATAAGTTTAAGGCAGCGACAAAGACACACAGAAAAACAGATAGCCAAAATCGTTTGCTCTTGACCGTTGAAATAATATCCTGAACTACAATCTTAGTCATGCAACTCCTCCGTTAGAATTCCTTTATTGCATATAAGAATCCGTGAGCAAATTTGTTTTAGAAAATCCAGTTGATGTCCGGTTATGATAAAGGTAGTTCCATGAGAGTTATACTTCCTAATCAAATTAAGCAAATTGATTTGACTTGGTTCGTCTAAATTGTTTGCAGGTTCATCAAGTAGAATTAAGCTCGGATTATCAAGAAAAGCTTCAGCAATCCCTATCTTTTGCTTCATGCCTAAAGAGTATTTCCGAACTGGCTTCCTGCATTCTGGATCTAACCCCACTTCATTCATTACTGTAATAAGGCGTTGCATGTCAGGCTTCTTTTTAATTCCATTCATGATACTTAGATTCATTTTTGCAGAGTATTTGTTGATAATTCCTGGCTCTTCTATCAAAAAACCAGTACTGTTGGCCATCTTGCCATTAATGCCAATTTCGTCCCCGAAAACTTTGATAGTTCCTTTTGTAGGGACTATTAGGCCACATATAGCCTTTAGGAGCATACTTTTTCCAGAACCATTTGCACCAATTATCCCACAAATTTCCCCTGCGCCAACTCGAAATGTAACTTTCCGCAGAATTATGTTGTGGTTGATTTTCTTTTCATAATCAACCATTTCAACAATGTATTTACTTCCATTTATATTATTCATATGTTATACCTTTTTATTGTAATTCAGAGAGCCTGTTTATCGCCATTCTTTCAGCGGCATCATCAACTAAAATGAAATGGACACCCATCGTTCCAGTCAATAATAATATCCAGTATAGTAGAGAGATAAGGTAAGGTAATCTATAGCCATCAATACATGTCACTATTGTCTGCTCATGTGGTAAAATATTGATTCTCATGTCAAAAAAGATGTTATAAAAGAAGACATCAAAGTAATTAAGTGCAATGGTAATTATTTGTCCAATCGAGCGTTGTCTACATAAATGGCTGGATAGAGCTTGTATCTCTAGATAAAACACGAATCTAAAAAGAATTAAGGGTATTGCCATAAGCATTGCAGTTAAAGGTTTTACGTTTTTGTATACAAGAATTATGAAAGGTAACCCAGTATAATCGAATCCGCCGATTGGGTTGAGCTGCTGAGTTGAGGCGGCCCTACTCCAATGGTTTCCAAAACTCATGCCATGTAAAATTCCGACCGCCGCAAATACTGAAAGTAATCCTACAATATAAATAAGCACTAATACGGATGAACTAAGAACATTTGCCCAAAACCACCTCTTAGTGCTTCCCAGTCTTAGCATTATTTGTAATTCATATCGTCTGAAATTAAATACATTTGAAACTAAGAGAAGAACAGGTAATGTAAAGGCCGTTGCTAACATAAGCTTGTCTGACAAAACAAGTAAGACAGCTTCATAAACAGAAATGTCAGCTTTAAAAGTTCCCCAAAAATTGTAAAGCAAATTCCCGATAATTACAAATATTATCAGCCGCTTCATAATTCCGCATTCAGTTATCTTATACTTGATGTAGTGAATCATACAATATGCCCTTCGGTCGTGATCTGCATGGAGAGCAAGTTTCATTGCCCTCCATGCAGATCGGTCTCATTAAGTATCAGGTTTCCAAGTACCGACAGTTTCGATGTTGTAGTTGTTAGGGTTGTACAGCCTTAACCTAAAAGAACCAAGCGTGTTGGCATACCCCGAATAATAAGAGTTGTTGGGTACACGTGCGTTGTTGTAGAAGGTTCTCCAGGGAGCTGCATCAAAGTAGGTATTGGTACCTTGCTTGTATTGTACCATGACTTGCATGGTCGCCGGAGTTGAAGTGCCTTGTTTGTAAATAAAGCCGGGAGTGCTACCAGTTGTCTCAGTATTGATGACATAACCGGTTTTGTACGTTCTCTCTTGGTCCACAGTGCCCGTAAAGTAGTCATTTTTTGGTATGTACGGGGTCGAACTGCCGGATTTTATGCTCCAATGTCCTATTGTCCCAGCCCATGCCAAGCTTGCCATAAACATCAGAATAGCAAGCATAATCAATGCTACAATTATCCTTTTTCTTGTTGCAGACATAGTACCTTCCTTTCAAGTCATTTCGTCTTGGGCAAGAAACAGCTATACTAATCCTATACCCTTGCAAATTGGCATCGCCTTTTCGGCGATGTGAGCCACCCGCTCGCAATATGCAGGGGTTTTTTCATATATGGACAATCATAAGCATCCCTCCTTCTCGGATAATACGACCAAATTATTTTATTCTCTACATATAAGACAGTTTGTGGCAACGGATTATGACGATTTTAGCGAAAATAAAAAAATAAAAATTTTTCTTTTTTGCGTCAGATTTTGGAGCGGTTAATTGTCTTATAGGTAAAGGGTAAGAAAAGACCCAATTATTTCAGAATGAGAAAGGACAAAACAAATGAAAAAGAAAACAATTATTTCGCTCTGCCTTATTGCGGTAGTCTGCTTTGCTTGTTTCGCACCGGCGCTGGCAGCAGGGAACAACGTGACACGCGGGACGGTTGCCTTTTCCAGCGGTATGCCTAAGGTTGCTGGCACAACGAATCAATATAACCCATATGCAATTGCCAGCGTAGGGCTTCCTGAACAGATATCAGTGGGATTTACATTGTATAAAGTTGTCAACGGGAAAGAAGTCTATGTTACTTCTGGCTCTGATGGTGGTTATGGTAACTATTTTGAAGCTGAAGCGGTTGTTACCCTGTCAAACGGAACTTATAAATTATATGCTTACTACACAGGTGAAACTAATTCCGATGGCAGCACAACAACATATATAATAAATAGTTAGAATAACATCATCGATTGAATTATTAGTGTACACCAGCTCTAAAATTGGTTATCAGCTTGTTTTGAGATGAGCTGAATATCGTGGGTGTTCAATCGCGACTAGCGTGATGCTATGGATAGCACTCAAATCCTGTAGATAAAGCACTTGATAGTCAATAGGCAGAATAAAACAGAACCGACCTTTTAAAAATAAAAGGTCGGTTCTACTTGTATAAATTGTATTACTTGAATATCTGCAAAACTCTTTCTAAAGGCACAACACTGTCAGCACTAACCATAAGAATTGAATCGTTTAGTTGTGTCAACGCACAATTACTGCCATCTATTTTATCCGTGCTATAATAAACCTCACTACCTGTACCAGTTGTATACAGTTGATATGAGTCATTAGTTAAAGCATTAATGCCCGAAGCGATATTCCAAATCTGTGTCGTGACAATTAGGCCATCCCCATAGGCATAATATGTATATAACCACTCCTCGTTTCGCCGGTTCTTCTGGTATTTCGATGTCTCATAAGCAACGTCGGAGGCATTTAGACGATACGGTATATGTCCGGTTGCTTTTTCAAACTCCTGCAAGCTGGCAAACATTTGCATTTCCTGCTTCTGGGGGTGCTCTTCCTCCAACTCGGAGGCAAAATTGTCCGCAATCTGGCTGTCATACTCACGTGACATATGAGTTTGTATAGGCTGCTGAATTTCCATCCTATTATCAAATAGTCGCACTACAGAATGATATACCTGAATAGCAAAAGCTCTGCTTTCGGGTATGAAGATAAGCAGTACAGCAAGTACAAATATCAACGAACTCGCCGCTGCAACCCATCTGTTACAATGCCGTATATGCGCAAAGACTGTTTTGCAATCGACAACCAACGCATCCGGCTTTTCGGCTGCGGCTGCAATACGCCGTATTTCATCCCAGCGCTCGTCAGGCCAATCCGCCTTTGCTTTAGTACGCTGTATGATTTGCTCCAAGCTTGGATACCCTTCTATTTTTAACCTTCGTTCCGCTTCAGCACGGGAGAGTGTAAACTCTTCTCCAACGGAAAGCACATTTGCTTTTTTCCTAATCATTTTTAACCGCACCTCTTTTTCGCAATTAAAGTCTCATTAACACAAACAACATCATTTCTAACACCCCAGCGTAGTCGTGCTTCATTTTCTTTCGCATACGACAAAATTGTTGAGACAACGCATTTTCGCTCATGTTGAGTTCCGCAGCAAGCTCCTTTACCGAGTAGCCATCCATATAGCATCTGAGAAACGCATCGGCGATTTCAGGTGAATATGATATCAGAAGTCTGTTTAGCCACTCCTGCCGCGCGCGCATGTCCTCGTGCTCCCGCTCCGTATCGTCATATAGCTTTGGCTCTGTTCCCGACAGCATGTCCGGGGCATGCGGAATCATCCGGCTGTTCCTTTTCTTAATGTTGCATGCCCTATTGTGCAACACGGTTTTGAAGTAAGGGATAGGATCTATCGCATCCTGCATCTTTGGATTTTCATAGATTTCGATCAACAGATCACTTAGTAAATCCAAAGCGTCGTTTTTGTTTCCCATCAACATATAGGCATACAGCGAAAGTTCCTTCCGATTTTCTTCTTTCAAAAAAACTCTGATCAGTTCATGCACATCCATAACGAATCCCCAAGTAACTATCTCCGCCCTACATTTTATGATTATAATACCATGCCGCCATGTAACCTACAAAAGAATATGTTATGCTCAGCGGCAATACCTGTTTGAGGTCGAATGGCATGTCAGGTCCAACAACATCAGCGGAGAATCCGGCATATACCAATGGCCGCGACACCAATGAATCTTTGCGGCATTACGAATAATCTCATCAAAATAGTATTCTTCCACGGCCCATTCGCTCATGTTCTCCGCATCTGCCGGCGTAAGATAGAGCGAATAGGAGAAAGCAGCTTTTCTATCGCCCCTATTCATGAAGTATAAAAGTTCCGCAAGCCAGAAGTCTACGGTAGTGTTTATAAATATGATGAAATGCCTGAACCCTCTTTGACGTAGCTGATGGATGAAATCAAGTATGCGCTTCTTTAGCATAGTTTCATTGCGCCTATGCTGCCGTAAATTGAAGGCTTCCTCATGTTCAAGTATAACTTGTACAATGCATGTCTGTTCTGGTGTTGCCATACAGGTCATATATACTCATCCTCCCAACTATAAAGATAGACAATTTTGCATGAGCAAATATGACGGGCAGATTCAAAATTTTTCCTGCTCTTTTATAATCTCCTCCAGTTCCTTGAGTTGCGCTTCGGTAAAAGCGTATTTTTGCTGTGCTCCGTCTAGAATCTCTCGGACTGAGATGGGCGAATGCGGATAGTCTTTCTCAGCCTCATGTACTGGTATTAGTAAGGCTTTATTGTTCTGGGGCACGTCTGTAGATTTACTGAAATCAGTTGGTGTTCTCATGGAATAAACCTCCTTTTCATTATGTAGCATATTCTCCTATGAATAGCTTAATGCACCATGAATGGTTAGCTATAAGAGATATTTTAAAATACTCTGAGCTAATTTTCAATCTGATATGGGTACGCTAAGCTAATAAATATAGGAGCATGAATATGAAGTGTGAAAAGGAACTGGCGCTGCTGCGGGAAGCCATCCGTAAAGGGCGCAAAAACAAAAAAATTACGCAAGAAGAGCTGGCGGAAAAGCTGGAGGTATCTCCAACCCACGTGAAGCATATCGAAAGCGGCCATCGTAAG
>ULNQ01028844.1_pt1 | contig 10884 bp, 15 predicted proteins | sample 1951951 | NCBI WGS metagenome assembly ULNQ01 (sample SAMEA4835580, study PRJEB28245) | human gut metagenome | biome: gut microbiome; material: fecal sample | place: Denmark | collected 2008
TGGTATACCTTACATGGATGTTTCAGAGTTTGTTTCTGTTTACGGTCAGTGATGTCATGCAGGCACAGGTTACCAGTATAGTCCAGTCCCAACGCTTACTAGACATGGGGGTTCCTTCTCGCTGCGCGAGCTTCTGTCATGTCTCTGGGGCCTCTGGTGAGGGGGCTTCGTCTCTTGGGCGTTCTGGGGAGGTGTCTACTGCTGCGAGCGTTCCTGCATTCTCCGCATGTGATCTATTACAGATGCTGCCCGATCAGGTGGAGGGGTCATGGCTTCAGGTCACTAAGCGGCGGGGCGTGTATAAGGTTTCCTACAAGCGTTCTATGTTTCGCAATGATTCCGGCCTTCTTTGGGACAGCTTTGAGGACGAGTCTTTGATTAATGTACTGTTTCGCATGACGGAGTATCTAATCATGTGTGATGTTCCTTTGTTATGCTTTAGAGGGTAGTTTTTCTAATGGTTCCACATTCTGCTGTTTATGTACATAAGTAGGTCAATAAGAGCACCATTTGCATGTTCTGTGTACACGACCTCACGGGTATCCGCCGTGAGGGTTTCCTTTGCTGGATGAGGAGCATTATATATCCCCAAAAGACAGCAATGCAGAGTGTAGAGGTTTCATCGTCTGGAGGTTCTGTGCGGGTTGTGGGATTATCTCTCACGGGGGGTAGTTTTGCATGGTGGGGTTATGTCGGCGACACTGCGGAGGATCCCAGTCTGGCGTCCGACATGTTGGAGGTCACCCCTGTTCAGGGTGGGTTGGAGCTCTCGTGTACGGAGAACTGGAGCCTGCGTGCCCGATATTGTGTCTTGGCAGGTGTCATAGATGGTGAGGTTGTTAGTTTGTTGAAGGTTGTTCAGCGTGGGGCTACTTTGACATATCCGCGATCTGTTGTGGTTGGTAGTGGTGAGGGTAGTGTAGCGCATGTCACATTTTATACGAGTTGCACAGTTCTAGGGAACTGCGTGGTGTCCATGGCTTCAGGAGTCTCGTATGAGTTAGGGGCTGTGGAGGCATACGGTGGTGGGTATCGATTCAGTGTTACGAGTACCTCAGCGAATGAGAGTTTTGTCTCGGGTAACTATGGGGTCATACAGGTGACAATCGGTTCAGGTTCGACGAGTTCACAGTTCACGGTGTCTGTGTATCAGTTAGGTTCTTCAGTATCTAGTTACTTAGGTTTTGGCGGCACAGGGATTACCTTGCAGTGGGGTGATAGTTCCAGTGGGGTAACTAGTGGATCGGGGTTATCTATATCATACGGGACGTCGCAGGTATCTTCGGTGCAGTTAGCGCCGGATTCAGGGGCAGTGGCCACACCGTCATGGTACTCGTGGTATGACGTGCAGTTTACAGGGGTATATCTTAATGCTCAATACACGAGTGGTCTTACCCAGCAGATACCTTTACTGGGGTTAGGTGATGATTATGTTCTCAGTCTAGGGGGTATTCAGTTGTCTGGGGGAGGTCGTTACATCATTGTCTCTTCTACGGCATCAGTAACAGCAGGTACGGTCACAGTCAGGGTAGGATTTCCGTGGTTGGGGAACAATACAACGTCTGCATGGTCGGGGGTATTAGTAGTGCCGTTGTCGATTTCACGCGGTGGTGTCGCACTGTGTTCAGGTCAGCTCTCATACTCAGGGTTCAGCTGCGAGGCCAATGTAGGCGTAGTAAGTAGTATATCTGATGCGGGTGTGTCACCATCTCCATATCCATTACCGTGGCGGGAGAACACAGATGGACCGAGTATTCTGTTAGGGTACACTCAAACTGTACGGTGGAGTTCGGGTTTCACTTCCTCGGAGCAGGTTTCCGACTACGATGTGGATGTGACGGTTGGGTCAGCGGCTAGTTCCTTGTATACAGTCACAACTTTAACGCTCGCGGATCAAGGGAAGCGGGTATCTTTAAATGCTGCGGAGGGGAATCCGAGTCCATGGCCGAGGTTATCCTCGGGTTCATCTTACGGGGCTTCGGTGAGTGCGTCGTCGGGTTCTGTTAACTCACTATCCTTGCCGATTCTACAGGAGGCACAGGGTTGGAGTGATAGTGGGGCATTTTACTTCAATGGTGTTCCTGCGGACGTTCGAGCATCACACAATAAGATATCCGCGGTGTTGTATCTTACAGCTGACGCATCAGCTCGGTTTACAGGGTTTTCATCATTACCTGCAGATGCGAAGGTGGTGCCGGGGGCATTCTTGTGCTCGTGGGAGAGGTCTTTGTTGATGGTGGTACCTCCGGCGCCTACCTTGATGTACCCCTCGATTGGAGGTTTCACATATGATGATACCTGTTACATGCTTTGGGGGTTTGTCTTACGATCGAGTACTTCATCTGGTTCGTTGTTCTATCATGGTCCAGCTGGAGTGAGGTTTAGTTACAATGCACAGGGGGGTTCATTGTCGAGTGCGCTCCCAATAGATGCATATCGGTTATAATGTTATGGTAAAGCGTCGGTCTAAGAGTGCAACAGTTGTTAAGGTTGCCCTTCCTGCTTCTGGTGGGAGTGTTGCACTTCGTGGTGGCGACATTGCCACACTTGGAGGGGCAGTGACACTACAGTGGGGAGAATCCACAACGGATATTGTCACGGTATCTCCGGGCAGTGGTTTGGTGTCCACGGATGATATTGTAGTAACGACTACAGCGAATACGTGGGGAGTGTCTCGTGTTATGGACATTTACTTTGAGTGTACATTGTATTCGGGTTTATACGCGACGTTCCGTTTAAGTCAGGGTGCAGGCAGTGGTGGGGGTGTTAATCTGGGTCTCGATCCGGGTCCCGATCCGGGTCCGACTCCACCTCAGGACAGGGATGTTGACTTTTACTGGGTGTCCTTGTCGGATGTTGAGTTATTGTTTGACGGGGAGCCGCCTGCAACCCACACTTTCGATGGTGTTTCCACCACGGATGTTTACGTTCGTTGTTCTGGGGCGGCCTTGGTTCACACGCATTATCATGTAGACGGTGCCACAGGCGAGTCGGAGTTGACGGTTGTGGAGAAGACGCCGTTGGAGGGCACGGACGAGGTAGCGTTGGGCTTAGGGTTTGCCTTGTCAGAGAATGCGAAGGGGGCTTATCCCACCGTGGGTGCAGGCATGTTTGCTCGGACCTTCTACGCGACGACTAACATGTACACTTATACACATGAGTCGATTTTGTCGGGTAAGGTGGCGGTTTCGGCGTTGCAGGCGGGTCACACGTTCACGACCACCCTTATTGGGGCATATCCGTTCAAGGCTGTCTCTGCGGGCGATACGTTGTGTTGGTTGGGTGCGAGCTATGGGCCGGAGCCTATAGATGTTGCTTTGGCAATGCATGATTTGACTGTTGAGGCGACGTATCCTGTTTCGGGGGGTGTTGTGTCGTTCACGGAGACGGGGAGTTTGTCGGACGTCAGTTCACAGTACATTTCGGGGGCTTATGTTTGTGGGGCGTTTGCGCCGAACTGCATGACGGGTCAGGTCTGGGATCATTCGGATATTCCTGCGGAGGTTACGATTGTCTCCAAGGAGGGCACGGATTCGGTTGAGATTTCGTGGTCGGAGTGTTGCAAGGCTATGGGGATTGATCCGCCGCAGGCAGTGTGGCAGTATCGTTGGGGCGGGTCCCTGCCTGCGGAGTATCCGTTGCTGCAGTTGCGTGAGATTGAGCCGTTGCCTGCGTGGATATCGAATACTTTTGCGGATATCACGGAGTACATGTACAGTTCTGTTGCGGAGGTGCAGGAGTTGTGTGATTTCCCGTACTCGAGTTCAGGTGAGACGGCTGCAGATGGTTTTGGTGTGTCGTGGGTACAGTTTGTGGATCGCAATCTCTCGGGTAAGGAACGTGTGTGGTCTGTCGAGGTTGTCGACTTGTTCACGCAGGAGGTTGTGACCACGCTACATGTCAAGCAGGCATAGTATCTTTTAGTCATACGTTGATTTTATTATGGATACCTGTATTGCATATCGACCTATTTTGTACACGGTACTGTTGTGCCTTGTTGGTCTGGGTGTCTCCTTTTTTGTGGGCTATAGAATAGGTCAGCGTGGGGTTTCCTCGGATACACGGGTTGTGGAGCGCACGGAGTTGGGGGATAGTATCACGTTCAGTTTTCCGATGCCAGAGGTTGTTTCTATCACGTATCGTCCGGGGCGTTTCATTGGGGGTTTGGTTTTGCGGGATACAGTTTATCGGGATTCAGTGGTATACGTGCCTGCGGATACGGCGGCTGTGGTTCGGGATTACTTTGCCCGCAGGGAGTACGCTTTAGACTTCAGTAGTGATAGCACGGGTGTGTTCAAGGTGTCCTGTGCGGTTTCGGAGAATCGGTTGTTGGACGTTCGGAGTACGGTTGCACCCTTGCGTCATTATATAGATCGGACAGTTACGGTTACGCCGTCTGCGCCTTTGCTTCGGCCGTGGGTGTTTGCAGGTTGTTCCACGAAGTTTGACTTTCAGTATGGTTTGGTAGGGACAGATATCGGAGGTCGTTACATGGTTGGGGTTGGTGGTTATCATTATAATGATGTAGGGTCTGGTGTTCTATTTGGTGTAGGTGTAAAATTTGGCAGCAAGTGATGGGTAATGGAGTTTATCATCAGGCGATTCATGTAGCCGCGGGGATGCTGACGCCGTCTTATTTTCCTTCGGAGCGTTATACTTGTGAGATGACACGGGAGGAGCTAGCAGAGTACTATGAGCAGTTGCGAGCTCGTTTAGTACATGAGAGCGGGCATCGTGAGTATCATAGGGGTCGTCGAGGAGGTCGATTATGAGTTACTGAGCTATGCATATTGATCTTTCATACTATGGTCGCTGGCATGCGGGTTGTGCTAGCGACGCATTTTTAGCTCTGCGGGATGTGGGTCGCAGGGTTCGTGAGCAGCAGGAGGCTACGGGGAGTCTTGGGGGTTGGTCATCTGTGGACTGTGGAGGGCTAACTGATTGGGAGCAGCGCTTGGGTTGGGACTTGTATGCGAGGCGTTACTCTAATAGTTCTGTGTGGCAGGTTCTGCACCACAGGGACGGGAAGGTTTTCATTTTTGAGGTAGTGCCACCGGAGGATACTCATGTTCTGTCATGGTTACACACGGTTGGTCGTCATATCTACTGTGGTAGTAGGGTTTATCCTGCAGCCTTGCAGCTATTTAGGGGGAGTTATCAGGGGAGGTTTTCCTCTGCAGTATCTCTGGTACACGGGGGTGATGCTCTGGGAGTACATGCCTTTGTTGGGGTTTGTGCTGAGTTATCGGCTCAGTATCTCAGTGAGTCTGCTTTGCTGAATAAGTTTGGCTTAATTGCATCTAACTTAGAGTCGAGCTGGCAGCGGGACTTATTATCGGGTCAGGTGTCGGGTGCTTTTCTGGATTCGGCATGTTCCACTCTCATGTACTCGTCTTGGGAGTGTTATAATAATAGCAGCAGGATATTTCCGGAGGACTTGATATGTCTCCAGCACTTGTGCTGGGTATACACTTTCCTTCTCACGTCTCTTCCGTCTGGCTATAAGATTGAGGAGCAGGCGCAGTTGTATCTTGCCTATCTCTATCAGGTATTAAAGGGTGGGGAGCATGTCTGGGCGAATAGTGTAGCTGGGGCACATCTACGACCGGCAACATTAAAATAATTTTCGGTTGAGTGTTGCATATGTGATCTGGTTTTTGTACATTTGTGTTGTCAACAAAAATCATAAAGCTATGCAGATTCATTTATGTGGTCACACTGAGGTTGAGCTCATAGGAGCTGGTTACTCTCAGTCGGAAATTTTAGTTACGTGTTACGCGCCTCGCAACACTCATGAGTATGATATTACGTTGGAGGACTTAAAGGTGCGCATGTTTACCTTGATAGGGGAGTTCCTCCAGATGGACATACGACGGTTTTGGCCGGGGTTTGTAGGTTCGCTGAAGGATTTGCAGTACACGTTCTACACGGAGAAGCTGATGCCCAAGCACACGGAGGGTCGCAGGGTGACACTGTTCGACGGGGACTATGCTCGTGCTGCACAGGAGGGGGTTGAGTATCATACTTTGATTGATAGGTATGCCTCGACTCGTCAGGTTTCCTACGAGACCTATCTCCGTCGGGCGATAGCCAATCGTTGCATGGATGGGGCGCGAGGTGGTGTTGCGGGTTATTCGAAGGATGGTCGTTCACGTGTCAGCATTGATCAGCAGGAGGCAGACTATGGGTCAGCCGCATTGATGCGGTTAGCAGTCACGACACAGGCGGAGGACTATCTGGAGCGTTACGGTGTATGGAAGGACGCTCGCATGGCGCGCAAGGGTGCTTCGGCGATAGCCTCTCTGCGGGTTGATGATCCGGCACAGTACGGTCGTCTTTTGAAGCGTTATTACGCTCAGCGCTCTTCTATGGTGCCGGAGGCAGTGGAGTTCATGGACTATGTTTTCGGGGTACCAGAGGACTTGGACATTTCAGTTTGTCTCTGGTTGCGTCGTCAGTTGTCTGCTTTAACCATATAAGCTATATGATACTATCAGAGTGTTTGACGGAGCATGGTAAGGTCTTGAGCCCGAGGTTTTACGAGCTTGGGGATGATTTACAGCTGCATCTCAGGTCTGAGTTTGCAGAGTCTAAGGAGCGTGGTGCTCTCATTGCTTTTGGGGCGGAGTTACGCGACAGGGCGGATGAGATAGCTCAGTATGGTTCGCTATATCTTTCTGCCTTCGAGGACCCCATGTCTGAGGCTTGTTCCACCTTATACGGAGAGGTTTTCATGGCCTGCCAAGGGTTGGGGATACCAGTGGTATTCTGTACGGACGAGATGCTGTGGGCGGATGGATACGGGTTATATGCTCGGTTTCTGGGTGTCCGCAAGGACTTGGTATCATTTGGTTGCACGATGGGTTCAGCACTCACGGCAGGCTCGTCTTATGATGAGAGGTTCAAGGGGCTTCAGTCTCTACGGTATTATCAGTTCCATACGTGGAGTCGTTATCTTTTGTCGGATGTGTTGTCTTCCGACTTAGATCAATTACGGGAGTTAGCAGGTGTTTGTTCGGTCATCTATCTCAGTCCTTCACTGTCTCAGCTTGCTCGTGTGTCTAACGACAAGGTTGCTCATGATGAGTTTGCTGCATTTATTGAAGATGTCATGGATTTAGAATCCACAGCGGGGGTTAGCATCCGCATGAGTGCTGATGTTCTGTTGGATGCCTCGGAGGCGTGTCCGGATGTATTCAGCGCTCATTTTACCGAGTCGCATCAGCAGACGTCACATTTTACCACCTTTGGAGAGAGGGTAGAGGCATACGATTTAGCGGAGGTTGTCGAGGAGGTGATTGATAGCACTAAGGCGGAGGCTATCAGGTTGCATAAAGAGAGGCGTGAATCTAAATTGTAAATGGCATGAAGAGGGGGATCATAGATTTTCTGTTTAGGGTGTTTTGTCTTTTATTTGGGACTGGGGCCATTACCGTGGGGTGTTTGAGTTTGTTCCTTGTTCTGGATAACCTACGCAGCATGCTCTGGTTTGAGGCTCCTTTTACTCCATGCCTTGATTTGCTTTGTGTGCTAGTGGGGGTAGGTGCCATCCACGTTGGAGTTTCAGCTTTGTCTCGAGTTTTCAATTCTATAGAGTGATGAGCCTTCTACTACATTGTACACATCCGCAGTTGGTTAGTGCAGTTACGGTCTCCATATCAAGGGTGCAGCTCATATCTGAAGATCCGTTGAGTGATGTCGTCTATTACCCTTTGGTTTCGAATGCTGCTATCAGGGTTCATCCTTTATGTTCTGATGGTTCGGTTGACATGTTGGCTGATCCAATTGTCTGTAGCATTCAGCGTTTGATCTATCACAGGCAGACTTTAAGTTGGAGTCTTTGGTACTATGTAGCAGGTGTTGGAGTGTTTCATGGCAAGCGTCGTCAGTCATGGCCAGGTCGTGAGTTGCAAGGGTGTTTAGTAACTGAGTGGTTACCACGTTGATATATTGTCCGGAGGACGACTGTTGTTATCTTGCTTTTGAGAGCGGGGGGTGAGCCATCTCCCGCTTTGTTATATATCCCATAAAGCTGTTTATGATGCGTAGTCTCATTGCCCTTGTAATCATATTGGGTGTCTCACTCATCAGTATGTTCTGCGCTCCGGCACGGGTTCAGTGCTTTTTGGTGCGAGGTACTTATACAGGGGTGCAGGTGGATTCCATTATAAGCGTTCATGCTTTACCACCGTTGTCATCATGGCGGGGGTCTGTGCAGTTCACTTCAGATGGGGGCAGCGTGCCTCAGTGGTTCTATGTAGAGCAGTACAGGAAGTCCGATACAGTTGAGTTGGTTCATGTGGTTGAGCAGCGTGGGAGTCTTTATCAGTATGTATGCCGGGCAGTGATACGGGGGCGAAATTCAAAATAACTTCATATGAGAGGTACAGGACTAGTATTGTCACGGTTAGACGGTTCGGAGCGGGTGTATGGATTACCCGATGGTTATAAGCCATTAAGGTCTTATTCATATCGGGATTTCATGTATAGTGTGCATGATCAGGGATCGAGGAACTCCTGCGTAGCGGAGTCAATAGGTGCGGTCATAGAGTGGTTTTGGAAGACTGCTCGTCGTCCGGCTGTGTTTGACGTGGATGCACTTTACTCACGGCGTACTACAGATGGGGATTTAGGTATGTCGTTTAAGGAGGCATTAGCTTCTATGGTGAAGGACGGTTACTCTCATTCTGGGGTTGTGGAGCACTTGTATGACTACGTCATGCTTAGGTCACGAACGCTGATGGAGGCTTTTCTTGTCACGGATGGACCATTTATTATAGGGCTTCCGGTGTTTGACAGCAGCAAGGAGGACTTCTGGCATGGGTCTGCTTTGGAAGGGTATCATGCTGTGGTATGTAGCGGGTTCACACCCTCGGGGATGGAGATACTGAACTCATGGGGATCGTCTTATGGGGATCATGGATATTCTGAGGTCTCATGGGATGATGCAGGTTTGGTGCAGGAAGCATGGGGTTTGAAATTTTAGGTTATGGCAGAGAGAGTTGTACCGATGAATCAGTTGGATCTCTTATCAAGTGGTGGGGATCTGAGTAGTATTTATGTTGTAGGCTATCAGACTGATGCGGATGGGAGTTTACATCCAGTTCGAATTAGTCTTCAGCAGTTAGCCGACCTTATTGGTAAGTGATGGGACGGTTTGTATCAGATACTCGCATATTTTACAGGAGTGTTCCACTCTTGTTGGAGTTTCGTCTCTATGATCGGGGGCGTCTTGTCTATCCCAATTCCTACGGGGTTGAGGCGTGTATTTATACGACCCAGCTATCGCGGAGGTTCTGGGGGGTATCTTTGCTGGAGGGGCAGTCATCTGCGCATGTTGCCTCGGCAGGTGTCACTATCACGCGTCGTCGGAGCAGTTGGGTTCTGGAGTTACAGCCGTCCGTATTAGAGTGCATGCCTGTTGGGGAGTTACATATTGGGGTCTCCTACCTTGGTGCAGATTTTAATAGTGGGGAGGTTTTCACGCTTCCGCGGTTGAGTGATATCACGGTTGATTGTGCAGTATAGGTATGTCATCGATTGATAGATTTCAGTACGGATTTGGTTCTGGGGAGGTTAGTCCCTACGCCTCTGGAGTTGTAACATGTGACTCCGGTTTCTATAGTGTGTGTCATCAGGTGCAGTCATCGGATATAACACCGGAGGAGCCGGACTCCATTTCATTATCGGGGCAGGTGCTGGTGCTTAAGCGGGCGGCAAGTAGACGCTGTTTAAGTATTGCATGTGTTCCGGATATTGCGTCCGTCACATTCAGTGATAGTAGGGTTGAGTACTTGGGGTACAATGCCTGCGGCTGTCGTGAGTGGAGGTGGTACTGGGACAAGGATCATCCCACAGCCTACGTATCATTTTTGTTGGGGGTGATTGATCCGGCATCATGTAAGTTATGTACCAAGGCAAATTACTGTTTTGTTGCATGTGTTGTCAATCCTCCGGCTATGTATGTTGTAGGGTCTGTTGACGTAACCTTTAGTACGGGGCTTGTATCCTCCACGGCAAGTATTATTGTGGAGGCGACACAGTATTGGGAAGTCGTCGGGCCTCGGTAGTCTATTCTAAATTCATTCTTATGGCGGTTCAGGATTTAACGTGGGGGTCAGGCAGTGCGGGGTCTGTTAGTGTCACATACAGTGACACGCAGGTCACGGGGGAGCGTGTGGTATCGCTCAGCACCACGGATAATACGGAGCTTGTGTCGCGTCAGATGACGATTCGGTTGACCACGGGGGTTCAGTCGCCTTCGGGGCGTAGTGTTTGGAGTCCGGCGTCGGCGTTCATTAATGTGTTGCAGGATGCGGGTCGAGGGTCCTTGGTTCGTACTTATTACAAGATAGTTTTCTCCAAGGTAGAATATAGTTCGGAGGGGGCTACTGGGTTATTCACGGAGTTGTAGCTATGAGTCATATTATAAGTGCCGGCACATCGGTCTTACCTTATTCGGGCGGGACTTTCCACCTTTATGTATACGTAGATGGTCCGGCGTATAACCTTACGGTGTACGTTCGTTCGGGGTCGTGGTTTGATGCCTCTTCGCGGCAGCCAAAGTATTTTCCGGATGGGGGTTATTATCTGTATACGTGGACGGCGGCTGCCAATTCTGGGGGTGCTCGCTGGGCGGAGGTCATCTTCACATATTACACGTCGGCGTCGGATTCGCAGGGTGAGGATTACGCTTACACCTTTTCTCAGCCGGGGTATATTGTTGAGGTAAACCTTGTGTTTAGCGTGGCGAGCAAGGTTTTGCCTCTGTCTGGTGGTAGTTCTCGGTGGGAGGCTTCGGGGTCCATTGAGCATGCGGATGGCACGACCACCCCGGTCGACCCGAGTTACATTACGGTATCGAGTTTGACCTCGGGTTTCACG
>ULNQ01008938.1_pt1 | contig 10819 bp, 10 predicted proteins | sample 1951951 | NCBI WGS metagenome assembly ULNQ01 (sample SAMEA4835580, study PRJEB28245) | human gut metagenome | biome: gut microbiome; material: fecal sample | place: Denmark | collected 2008
CTTTGCGATTACGAATACGAAAAGCTCGCCGTGCCGAAGCCCGACAGGATTATATATCTTGATATGCCGGTTGACGTGTCACAGCGACTTATGACAAAGCGCTACGGCGGCGACGAGGTGAAAAAAGATGTCCACGAGGCAAATGTAGAGTATTTGCGTCGCTGTGCAAAAGCGGCGGCGTTTGCCGCGGAAAAAATGGGCTGGGAGACCGTGGTCTGCTCCGAAAACGGTGAGCCGCGCCCCATAGCCGATATAAGCGAAGAAATATTGGGTATAGTAAAAAAAGAACTTGGTTTAGGAGAATAATTTTGCTTGAATTCAGAAACCCCGAATTATCGGACAGAGCTTGGGTAACGGACGTAATGGAACGTTCGGGCGATATGGCCTGCGAGTACTGCTTCGGTAACCTTTATATATGGGCGCCTGTGTATGAAAATACAATTTGCGAGTATGACGGTATGTTTTTGGCGCGCGACGGCGTAGGCGATCCGATGTATCTTTACCCGTGCGGCGACGGCGATAAAAAGGCCGCCGTAAACGAACTTATACGTTATGCCGAAAATCACGACGGCGCGCGTTTAACCATGTACTGCCTCACTCCGTCAAATGTCCGTGAGCTTGAAGATATGATGCCCGGAAAGTTTGAGTTTACCGAGATGAGGGAATTCGCCGATTACATTTACAATACCACCGATCTTATTGACCTTGCCGGCAGGAAGTACCACGGCAAGCGTAACCATATAGCTTATTTCAAAAATAACCACGATTGGCATTTTGAGCCGATAAACGACGGCAATATGCAATTATGTCTTGATATGAACCGGAAGTGGGAGGCTTTAAACCGCGATAAGGACCCCGATGAAATAGATAGCGAACTTGAAGCCATAAAGCGTGCGTTCTCGAATTTTGACGAGCTCGGGTTCAAAGGCGGAGTTTTATACGCCGACGGTGAGGTTGTGGCTTACACTCTCGGCGAGGAGCTGAACAGCTCGGCTTTTTGCACACATATAGAAAAGGCGTATGCTTCGGTTCGCGGAGCTTACCCGACGGTAAACCGTGAATTTGCGGCAAATATGCTTGCTAATTATAAATTCATAAACCGTGAGGACGATACGGGAAGCGAAGGGCTCCGCAAGGCAAAGCTCTCATATTACCCGGAGATACTTCTTCAAAAGTACCGCGCTTTTTATAAGGGATAAGTTATGGAAATTCGGCTTTCTTCTCCGAAGTACAAAGAAAAGATGTATTCGCTGTGGCAAAGCTGCTTCGGCGACGACGGAGAAACAATCGATATGTTTTTCAAAAACAGCTTTTCTTATGAAAATGCGGTTATCTGCACGGACAAAGCAGAGGTTGTGTCACAACTGTTTTTGCTTCCGGAAAAGCTCTCGCTCGGCGAAAAGGAGTATTTTGCATACTATATTTATGCAGCCGCCACCGCAGAGAGTTACAGAAAACAGGGCATAATGGGTTCGTTACTGGAATTTGCTTCAGCTCTTGCCGCCGACAGAAAAGCCGATTATCTGTTTTTGGTTCCGGCGACGGAGAACCTTTTTGATTATTACGAAAAATTCGGCTTTTATAAAGCTCTCTATGCCGAAAAAACCGTCTTTAAATTGGCCGGCGGTGAGCCGCTCGACATTAAAAGCACCGAGCCGTCGGATATAAAAAAGGCAGCTCTCAAAAGAGAAAAGCTGTTAAAGGGCGTAAACCGTGTAGTGTGGCGAGAAAACGAAATAAAACTGTTTTCGGATTTTCTCGGCGACGACGGAAAAATAGTTTTCGGAGACGATTTTTATGTCTCGTACAGTTCGGCTGAAAACGGTGTTTTTGTCACGGAGCTTCTATGCGGAGGAACATATGAAAACGCCTTGGACGTTTTGAAAAAAACGGGTGAAAATACATTTTTTGTCTCTGTGCCGGAGGAAAAAGCCGCCGAATTAAAAAATTGCAAACGCACCGCCGTAGGTATGATAAAAAATATCAAAGGCGAGAAGATAAATGACAGCGTGTATACAGGGATAACGCTGAACTGAATGCTTAAAGAAAGGATTGCCGCATTCCCGCGCGGCGGTACAAAAAATGATTTATGTTTTTCTTGCGGACGGCTGTGAAGAGATAGAAGCTCTCACGCCGATTGATGTTCTGAGAAGAGCAAAAAAAGACGTTAAGGTTGTGGGCGTCGGTAAAAAAACAATAGTTTCGTCTCACAATATCAGGATTACGTGTGACGCCGAGACAACCGAGGTTTCTCCGAACGAGGACATAGAGGCGGTTATTTTGCCCGGCGGTATGCCCGGTACTTTAAATCTTGAAAAGTCGGAAAAGGTAAATGAATTTATAGACCGCGCTTCAAGCGACGGAAAGCTTATCTGCGCTATATGCGCGGCACCGTCCGTGCTCGGCCATAAAAATCTGCTGAGGGGCAAAACCGCAACATGCTTTCCGGGCTTTGAAAAAGACCTTTACGGTGCTGTTGCCACAGGTGCTCCAGTAGAACGGGACGGGAACATAATAACTGCGCGCGGAATGGGCGTGGCTCTCGAATTCGGACTTAAAACAGTCGAGGCACTTTGCGGAAGCGAGGTTGCCGAAAGCATAAAAACATCTGTTCAAAGCGAGTGATAAAAATGACGGCTCAAAGTGAGGATAAAGCGTTTTTAAGAAGACGCGCCAAGGAGTACAGAAAATCACTTTTGCCGGAGGAGAAGGCGAGACGTGACAAATTTGTTACGGACAATCTGTTTGCCCTCGATGAATTTAAAAACGCTAAAACCGTTTTGTGTTATGTGTCGTCTTCACGCGAGGTTGACACATCGTGTATAATTAAACAGGCGGTGCTTTCGGGCAAAATCGTTGCCGTGCCGAGATGCGTTGACGCTTTCGGGCATATGGAGTTTTGCCGTATAGACTCTGTTTTTGATCTTGAACCCGGGGCGTTCGGCATAATGGAGCCGAACCCATCATGTGAAATTATGACCGCCTTTGATAACGGTATATGTATAGTACCGGCTCTTGTATTTTCCGAGGACGGATACCGCGTCGGCTTCGGAAAAGGCTATTATGACAGGTTCTTACAGTCGTTTTCAGGCACAAAAATCGGGCTCGCATACGAAGAGCAGATAATAAAGAGAATCCCGCACGACAGCTACGATATTAAATCCGACATAATTGTTTCGGATAAGAAAGTACACAGAGTTTAATGAAAGGAGGAGCGCCCATGGATGACAATAAAAGAACTCCCGATGATTCATATAAGGACCTTTTGGATATTTATGCGCGTGAGGAAGACGAGCAGAAAAGACCCGAGCTTAAAAATATGGTTGAGAGAAACCGTAAGAGCGGCAAAAAGCCCTTTAAGCTTGAAATAAAAGACCTTGACTCCGAGTTTACCGACGCTCCGCAAAAAAGACCGCCTGTCAGACGAGATATGCCCGTGCATCACAGTACCGATGCGCCGGAAAGACATAACGCTCACAATGCTCACAAAAGACCGCCGGAAAAACACAAAATTCATAAAAGGCCGCCCGAAAAAAGCGGTACGGCACCGCGCGGAATAAGCTATGATGACGAATTCGGTCCCATAATTACACGCGGCGGAAGAAACGGCGGAAATGCCGCCTCTTTCGGAACAGCCTCTTACGAGCAATCGTCGGAGCAGGGTGCCGCACGTAAAAGGCCGCCGATAAAGGGTATAAAGGGAAACGAAAAAGAAATTGCGTTAAGAATAGCCGCGTATTTCGTAAGAAACAAAAAAACGTGGATAACGATAGCGGTTTGCGTTGTATGCGCAATTTGTCTGTCGTCGTATCTGATTAGCTGTATGAACGACGTTTTGGCAATACGCCGCGACAGCGAAAACGTTATATCTGTTACAATTCCCGCAGAGACCAACACAAGCGACGTTATCAACATATTAAAGGATAACGGCCTTATAAAGCATAAGCATTTCTGCAAAATGTTTGCAAAGATAATGAATTACCGTGATGACAACTATATGTCCGGTATTTACTATATAACCAAGTCGATGGGCGTTGAGAAGATGCTCTCAACATTTAAATCTCCTCCGTCAACGGGCGAGACCGTAAGGCTTTCGTTCCCCGAGGGCTACACGGTAGACCAAATAGTCGAAAAGCTCGAAAAATATGAGGTTTGCTCAGCTGATGCCATCTATAAGGCCATGAGAGAGGTGGACTTCAGCAGTGAATACACCTTTATTAAGAATGAGCCGAATAAAGAGCAGCGTTACAGGAGTCTTGAGGGTTATCTCTACCCCGACACATATGATTTCTATAAGGGCGAAAATGCCTCGAGCGTTATAAGGACCTTCCTGAACAACTTCCAGAAGAAGTGGACGGACGATTATCAGAAAAAAGCCGACGCGCTCAATATGTCGGTTGACGATATAATAAAGCTCGCCTCCATTATAGAAAAAGAGGCTGCCGATGCGACTCAGATGCCGCTTGTATCGTCGGTGCTTCACAACCGTCTCAATAAGCCGGGGCTTTATCCGTCGCTTCAGTGCGACTCCACGGCGGATTATATCAACGATTATATTGCGAAGAATGTTACAAATGCCACGGAGCTTGCCGCCTACACCTCACGTTACAGCACATATAAGTGCGAGGGTCTGCCCGTGGGTGCGATTTGCAATCCGGGTAACGACTCAATAAACGCGGCACTCAATCCCGCAAAGACCGATTACTACTTCTTCGCGCACGATACCAATAAAAAGATTTATCTTGCGAAAAACGATTCGGAGCGGCAGGCCAATAACATTGCCATACTCCAGGCCAATCAAAAAGCGGCTAAGTCGGCTTCGCAGTAATTTACCAGAGGAGCAATATGAAAAGACGACCCGAATTACTAAGTCCGGCAGGCGATTTTGAACGCTTTGAAGCAGCCTTGCGCTTCGGAGCGGACGCCGTCTACCTTGCCGGCAGCTCATTCGGTATGCGTGCAGGTCCGCAGAATTTTCCCGAAGAGGATCTCATAAAGGCGGTAAAGGAAGCGCACGAAAAGGGTGTTAAGGTTTATTTAACGCTTAATACGCTTCCGCGAAACAGCGAAATACCGCTTTTGCCGGACTTTATAGAAATGACTGCAGGCGCGGGAGTGGATGCGTATATTGCAGCCGATATCGGTACTATGGCATACTGCAAAAAGTATGCGCCGTCGGTGCCGCTGCACGTCTCCACACAGGCGGGCATCGTAAATTATCTCACGGCAAACGAGTTTTACAATATGGGTGCCGAGCGAATAGTTACGGCTCGTGAGCTATCTCTGTCGGAGATTGCCGAGATAAGAGCCAAAACTCCTAAGGAGCTGCAAATCGAGTGCTTTGTACACGGCAGTATGTGTATGTCGTTTTCGGGCAGATGCCTTTTGTCAAATTATCTTACCGGCCGTGACGCAAATCGCGGCGAGTGTGCTCAGCCGTGTCGTTGGCAGTATGCGCTTATGGAAAAAACACGCGAGGGCAGGTATTTTCCGGTAAATGAGGAAGAGGACGGCACATATATATTAAACTCCGAGGATATGTGTATGATAGAGCACATCCCTGAGCTTACAGCTGCCGGAATCGACAGCTTTAAAATAGAGGGCAGAGCAAAATCCGCATATTATACGGCGGTCATAACAAATGCTTACAGAGCGGCAATCGACGCTTATATGTGCAGCGAGTCAGGTAGCTTTGTTTTGCCGAGATGGATACTTGACGAGGTGCGAAAGGTAAGCTATCGCGACTACTGCACGGGCTTCTATTTTGATTCGCCGCACGAAAAAGCGAATATCAGCTTTGAGGGCGGTTACCGCCGCGAGTGGGATGTTATGGCGGTGGTCGAGGATTGCCGCGACGGCTTTATTTACTGCGAACAGCGAAACAAATTCTTTAAGGGCGACACTCTCGAAAGCCTCGAGCCGGGGAAAAAGCCGCAGAGCTTTGTCGTGACGGAGCTTTTTGACGAAAACGGCGAGCCCATAGACAGCACGCCGAGAGCCATGATGAAATTCAAAATACGCTCCGATTTAAAATTTGTTCCCGGAACAATCCTCAGAAAACAAAATATAAAATAAAACACACGCTTCCGTTCAATAATAAAACGGGAGCGTTTTTTGTTTTTTGAGGTGAATTATGAATAAGCGAGTTTGTGCCCTTTTCTTTTTGTTGTGTCTGTCGTTCGGCGTGCTTTTTGTAAAAATGGCGGAGCTTTGCGGCGGTAACGTGTCGGATGTCGCCGCATCAAAAAATACCGTCGGCGTGACGGTGGCTTCGTCAAGGGGCAACATTTACGACTGTAAAATGCGTCCGCTTGTCAATTGCGATACCGTTTTAAAGGCGGCGATAAAGCCGTGCGAGGAGTCATTGTCCTCTATCCGGGTCATTGTCCCCGAAAGCGAAATACCTTCTGTTTATTCGACTTTGTCTCAGGGGAAAATAGCGGTTTGCGCGTCAAATGCCGTTTTTGACGAAAAAAACATAAAGACGGCAAAAACGGTGGTGCGATACGGTGAAAACAGCCTTGCGCCGCACATAACCGGATATATCGACGGCGACGGAAACGGTGTTTCTGGAATTGAAAAGTGCTACAACGATATACTTTTGTCGTATTCGGGAACTCTGAAGGCAAGGTGCGGCGCGGCGGCTTCGGGAAAATTGCTTGAGGGTGCGGAAATTACATTTTTAAAGGATGGGTATATGTCGGCCGGCGGAGTGGAGCTCACAGTTGACAGAGATATACAAAAGCTGTGTGAATCGGCTCTCGGAAAATTTGACATCGACAGCGGTGCGGTCGTTGTTCTTGACAGCGCCACCTCCGAAATAAGGGCGATGGCGAGCACACCGTCGTTTGACCGAAATGCGCCCGAAAAAAGCCTAAACGACTCCTCTTCTCCGTTTCTTAACAGAGCGATAACTCCGTACTCCGTAGGCTCGGTTTTTAAGGCGGTTGTCGCCTGTGCCGCCTTGGAAAACGGAATTCCTACAAGTTACAGCATCGTCTGCAACGGTAAATACGACTTGAACGGAGAAATATCGTTCGGCTGTTTTAAAAAGACGGGGCACGGCAATATGAATATGTATTCGGCTATGGCGGAGTCATGCAATCCGTATTTTATAAGTCTTGCGCTTAAAACGGGCAAGGAAAACATTTGCGCCATGGGTGAAAATCTCGGGCTCGGTCAAAAAATCGAGCTTGCGGACGGTTGGGAGACAAAGTCCGGTATTATGCCGTCCGCCGACAGCTTGATTTCTGAGGCGGATTTGTGCAACCTCGCATTCGGTCAGGGTAAATTGCTTGCTTCACCGCTGCAAATGTCCGCCGTGTATGCGGCTGTGGCAAATAACGGAGTGTATCGCGCGCCCTCTCTTATGAAAGCCGTAACGGATGAGACCGGAAAGGAAATCAAAAGGGCGGAGCTGCCCGTTCCGAGGCGTGTAATGAGCGTTGATACGGCAAAAACAGTTACCGAGCTTTTACGCGAAACCGTTGTGTCCGGCAGCGGAAAAAGGGCGGAAACCGAGTATTTTGATGCCGTAGGCAAAACGGCAACGGCGCAAAGCGGCTGGTTTGACGAGAACGGAAATGAAGTGACGCACTCGTGGTTTTGCGGATTTTTTCCGTATTCTTCGCCGCGCTATGTCATCACAGTCTTTAAAGAAAACGGAGCGGGCGGTGCCTTAGACTGCGCTCCGGTGTTTAAATACATTGCCGACGGAATTAAAAGATAACTTGTGCTGATTCGGCACAAAAGCTTTATTTTCTGTTCCGTAATGTTATTATTTCCCCATAATGTATCGGGGGAATGAGTATGAAGAACGAAGGGAAAAACGCAAAACACGGCTTCAAAATTATGACGGCCGTAATTACCGTATGCGCCGTTTTGTGTACGGTGTTTTCCGCGATGTCACTTGTGCTGCTGTATAAAGACCATATTATGCTGAAGAAATACGGAGATTTTGTGTCCTATGAAAATTCGACGAAAAACGTAGGCGAAAAAGACGGTTTTTATCTTGTGACCAAGGAAGCAAAAGCCGAAGGTGAGTCCGATACGGCCGCAAACGCCGAAACAGAGAGTGCGGCGGCATCCTCTGCCGCAGGGCAGACTTCGGCCTCGACTCCGGTCGGCGTAAATTCACAAAAAAGCTCCGGTGACGCACAGCCCTCCGAAGGCACATATACAGTAAACGTGAACACCAAAAAAATTCACTCTCCGTCATGCTCCTACGCTATGAGGACGTCCTCGGAAAATAAAAAGGAAATCTCCGCCTCTGAGCTTTCCTCGTATCTCAATAACGGGTACAGTATCTGTTCAAAATGCAATGCCGGCAGATAGTTTAAATATTCTTTTCAACCCGAAATATTCGACACATCGAAAGAGTTTGTCATCAAACCGCATTGTGCCGACTGCTTCGGAATTTTACGCATAGTCATTTTCAACAATGCAAAAAATGACAAAACAATGTGCTTTAAAGCCTTAATCTAACCGATTTTACAAAATGAAAAACTTTTTTTGTGAAAAATGCAAACTAAATTTTTAAAATATCAATTTTTAGCTTGCAAAATCTTAAAAGATTGTGTAAAATACATAATATATGATTTGTGAAATTGTATAAAAGTGCAGACGGGGAAATTTGCATTGCCGTTTCGGCTTAAAGCAGAATGCGGCAGGGAGGTTTTCTCCGGAGAAAAAAGATAGATGGAGGTTTTATCAATGTCGAACAGATTGTTCCAGGGTATTGTGCATCAGCTCACAGACAGTATCGACCGTACTATAGGTGTTATAGACGAGTCGGGTACCATTATTTCCTGCAGCGAACTCGGTAAGATAGGTGAGGTGCTCTCAACCGAGGTTACCGCGGTTTTCAGCGGAACGGAGGTTGTATCGGTAGACGGGTATTCTTATAAGCCGTTCGGTGCGCGTATGCACCCCGAATATGCCGTATTTGTTTCCGGCGAAGACGACCTTGCCTTGAAATATCTCTCAATGCTTGCCGTAACACTCTCAAGCATTAAGCAGTATTATGATGAAAAATACGACCGCGCAAACTTTATCAAGAACGTAATTCTTGACAACATACTGCCCGGTGATATTTATCTCAAGGCGAGAGAGCTTCATTTTAACAATGATGTGTCACGCGTCGTAATTCTCATAAGAATTACCGAGCATATAGATATCTCCGCTTATGATATAATTCAGAACCTGTTCCCGGATAAGACCAAGGATTTCGTAATAAACCTTAACGAGACAGATATTGCCCTTATCAAAGAGGTTAAGCCGAATATCGACACAAAGGATCTCGAAAAGCTTGCACGCTCGATAGCCGACGGTCTCGGAACGGAGTTCTATTCTCACGTTCTTGTCGGCATAGGTACTACGGTTGAGGGAATAAAGGATCTTGCACGCTCATTCAGAGAGGCTCAGGTTTCTCTTGAGGTAGGCAAGGTGTTCGACACCGAAAAGAGCATTGTGAGCTATGACAATCTCGGTATTGCGAGACTTATATATCAGCTTCCCACAACTCTTTGCGATATGTTCTTAAAGGAGGTTTTCAAGCGCGGCTCTATCGACAATCTCGATCAGGAAACGCTCTTTACAATTCAGAAGTTCTTTGAAAACAACCTCAACGTATCCGAAACCTCAAGAAAGCTCTTTGTACACAGAAATACTCTTGTATATCGTCTTGAAAAGATTAAAAAGCTCACGGGCCTTGACCTTCGCGAGTTCGATGACGCAATAGTATTTAAAGTAGCTCTTATGGTTAAGAAATATCTTGATTCAAGCCCCGTCAAGTATTAAAGAAAAGTAATTTTCCGCGCGCTGTTGTGAATGGGAAAATTGCACAATGTTACAAGTGGGATTTTGTCTAAAGTGCGCGAATATAATTTACCATATTACAAAATGGTTACAAACTTGACGTTCTATGCTATAATTAAAGGCGGTATTATGAGTGATTATACTCATTTTGCCGCCTATATTTTTTATAGCGGTTGTGTAGAGTCTCTGCCCGTCGGTATTATACTTTACGGCAGAGTTCAGCGGTGGGAATATTGTGAAAAGCAGAGGTATGTTCTAAGTGATTGAATTTAAAAATGTATCAAAAACTTACGATAACGGAACCGAAGCGCTTAAAGATGTCAATATCAAGATAAACGACGGAGAATTTGTCTTTGTGGTCGGCTCATCGGGAGCCGGCAAGAGTACGTTTCTCAAGATAATGATGCGCGAGCAGGTGCCTAACAGCGGTTCTGTTATCATAAACGGTTATCATCTTAACAATTTAAAGAAAAAAGAGATTCCTCTTTTCAGAAGGACTCTCGGTATAGTATTCCAGGATTTCAGACTTATCCCGACCATGACGGTGTTTGACAATGTCGCATTTGCGATGCGCTGCATCGGTGCCAAGGAAAAGGAAGTCAGAAAACGCGTGCCTTATATACTCAGCCTTGTAGGACTTGCATCCAAGGCGAGAAATCTGCCGACGGAGCTGTCGGGCGGCGAGCAGCAGAGAGTTGCGCTCGCGCGTGCGCTTGTAAATAATGCGGGGCTTATAATTGCGGATGAGCCTACGGGCAACATCGACCCCGAAATGTCTTACGAAATAGTTGACCTTTTAAACCATATAAACGCAAACGGAACCACCGTGGTAATGGTAACTCACGAGCATAATCTCGTCCGTCATTTCCACCACAGGGTTATTACAATAGAGCAGGGCGCCGTGGTTTCGGACTCCGAAGACACCGAGGCACTTCCCGATGATTACGCCACCATCGAAAGAGATTATGCTTCCGACGCGTCAAATGCGGAAAGAGCGGCAGCC
>ULNQ01039441.1_pt1 | contig 10811 bp, 7 predicted proteins | sample 1951951 | NCBI WGS metagenome assembly ULNQ01 (sample SAMEA4835580, study PRJEB28245) | human gut metagenome | biome: gut microbiome; material: fecal sample | place: Denmark | collected 2008
GAAGATAAGTTGAGAGCCAAGATTCCTTTCAACAGTCCAGCTGGTACCAAGGGGCGTGGCACGCATTTCTTCTACAAGATTATCAAGCAGGACATCTATACCTCGCCACAGCTAGAGACATTCTATTGCTTGCCCATGGATATACATCATTATTTCCAGCATGTTGAGCACAATCTGCTCAAGAGAGAGTACAGGTTGTATATCAAGGACCGCAAGCTGCTTGCATTCATCGACGAGGTCGTTGACAGCTATGCCAACGGCATAGTGCTGGGCGTCAAGCTTACACAACTTTTGGGGCAACTGTTTCTGGCGAGGTTTGACTATCTCGCCATGCGGTGTTTCGACATACTCCAAGACCCCGAAAAACATGGCTACTGGCAGGCTCGGTACGTCACAGACATGCTCCTCACATGCCGCTCGGAGCAGCAAGCTATCGTTTTAAATGTGGGGGGGTAAAATCCCTCAATGAGCGCTTCGACCATTTTTGCCGCGAAGGGCTCAAACATTATTATAGATTCATGGACAATATCTTCATCATGCATGAAGATAAGGTCTTCTTACGCCTCATGGCGGAGCTTGCAGTCATGCACTTGGCTAGAGACTGGAAGCTGAGCATCAATAGAAGTTGGAATATTCATCGTACATGTGACGGCATAGACTTCTGTGGACAGAAGATCTTTGCCGACCATGCCCTTTTGCGCAAGCGCACCAAGCAGGCACTCTGTGCCCAGGTGGCAAGATTGCGCAAACGTGGACTTAACGATGAACAGATTCGGCGCAAGGCAGCATCCAGGCTTGGCCTAGCCAAACACGCAGATACAAAAAACTTATTAAATAAAATCGGTATGAAAAAGTATGGTCAGATTGTGAAGGCTCGCAAGGGAGAGGTTCCCTTCGAGGGCATGAGCATGGCACAGAAGAAGCATCCAGGCGATATCCTGTGCCACAACATTGAGGACTATGACAAGTTCCTCATCCTCATAGAGGATTACAAGATAGATAAGTCGAGAGTCGACTTCAAAATGGAGCAGGTCGAAGAAGTTGACGACCAGGGCGTCAAGCACATAGTCACCAAGAAGGTGCCTAAGGACCGCCTAGCCATCCGCTTCCGTTTCATCGATCACGTCCGGAAGACAGGACAACTCGATGAACATGGCGATGAGATTGAGGAGCCGGTTTGGCAACCTGAGTCGTGGTGGCTCTTTACTGGCTCAGATATTCTGGTTGACCAGGCACGCAAGGAGTGGGAACTGCTGGAAAAGGGCTTCTACACCGTTGCAGCCGAGCTAACCAACAAGTTTGGCAAGAAATTTTATAAGTTTATCTAGATGCACAAGAAATTTTATCTTTGCCGTATGTCATACTTGAGATATGACAGCAAGCATTTTCTTCTGTTCCTGAGTGAGCAGAAAGTAGAAAACTATCACCCAGACACCACCATGTCGGAGTCTGATGGCGATAGTAAGACAGTGACAGCCTACAGCTACGAGGGCACAGAGATTGACGGCTCCACTAAGATTGAGGCTGAGTCGGCAAGCTATCGCGAGTTCGTGAATGGCCTGGTTCGTACTAAGTACAGCCAGAGCGATGTCGAAGCCATCCTGTGCAACCATGGTGATGGCAACAGGGAGCACGAGACAGAGTACCAAGTATTCCAGGAGTGGCGAGAGCAGGCTAAGCAGATGGCCAGAGAGTTACTCGACCGGGATATCTCATAGTTATCAGATACGGCAGGAGGGTGACAGTCCTTTCTGCCGTATTTTTATATTCCTTATATTATATGTACCTTTGTGCCAGTTTTAAAAAAGGTACAGATATGCAGAGAAATACTAAGGATTGGATACACTACAGCTCTGCTGGCATAGTACTGCTTGCTGGCATTGTGCTTGTGTACATCAGCTTTTTTATGTCCCACGACGTCACGTCTAACGTCTTGTGGTACTTTGGGCAGAGTCTGGTTTACGTGGCAACCGTCTTTGGTTTCGCACTGACTTTTGACACCAGAGTTAAAGACATTATCAATAAATATTTTAACAATAAAAATGGCACGCAAGATTAAGAAAATTTTCGTTCATTGTACAGCAAGCCGACAGTCATGGTCTGTCGATGCCTTGCTCAAGGAATTTAGAAACAAAGGCTGGCATTATCCAGGCTACCACTGGGTCGTAACCGCTGATGGCAAGTACAGGCAGCTCATGACAGAAGACCTGCCGTCCAACGGAGTCAAGGGGCACAATTTCGATTCAGTCAACGTGGCATACATGGGTGGAATATCCCGCACAGGCAAGGCTATCGACAACCGCACAGAGGCACAGAAACAAGGTTTGCGTGAGTTGCTCAAGGAATTGAGAAACCGCTACCCTGAAGCCAAGATCATGGGACATCGTGACATCTCGCCTGACAAGAACCACAATGGAGTGGTCGATCCATGGGAGCGCATCAAGGAGTGTCCTTGCTTCGACGCAATTCCGGAATATGCCGACATTTAACATCAAGGATTATGCAGAAACATCTCAAGTCAATCATCATGGCCATATCGGTGATATTGGTCATCATCGCCTGTTTCTGGGTTTTTGACCATCGACAGCAGCGAGCGGAGCAGGAACTGAGAGAACAGCTCAATGGGCTGAAACTTCAGTATGCTCCAGCCGAGCGAGACACCATCCGAGACTCGCTCACGGTCATCACGCAGCAGGTGCTGCAGATGCCGGCTGAGGAGTACAAAATTCAGGCCTACGACCGCCAACTGATCCATGACCTGGACATTCGTCTTGGCCAGGTCTTGGCAGACCAGCGCACGAGTCTGAGTACTGCTGATACGGTCAAGACTGACCGCAGCGACTCGGTCTATACCTACAGCGACCGATGGCTCTGTTTCCGTCTCAATACGGCGGACTCCATCTTGACATACAAGGCGAGAGATAGCCTCCAGACCATCGTCTACAGGCAGTACAAGCACAGATTCCTCTGGTGGCGGTGGGGCACCAAAGGCTATGATGTCAAGGTCATCAACTTCAATCCCCATTCCAACATATTATATAACAGCTATATACAAGTCAACCGATAATGGCAAGACAAGAGGTATATACAACAGTCATCAAGCTCAACTCAGAGGAGGCAAAGAACCGACTCAAAGAGTTGGAGGACAGAGTCGCTCGTCTGAAGAAGGCTAAACAGGAAGCCTTCTCGGCGGGCGATTCCCGTTTAGGCGCATCCCTCGCCAAGGATCTGAAGGCCGCAGAGCGAGAGATGAAGCAATTCAAGAACTCAACCATGAGCGTCAAGGAGACACTCGACAACCTGTCTAGTGCAAGCCTCGGACAGCTGGAGAAGGCAGCAAGACATCTGAAGGGGCAGATGAAGGCAGCATCTGACCCTTCAGACTTCGTCAAGCTGGATGCACAACTCTCAAAGGTCAAGGAGCAGATGCTTGCCCTGAAGGGCGCAACACGCAAGGCTGATGAGGAAGCGAGACGCATGACCGCAACGGTGTCAAATCTGAAACATGCTTCACTCAATGACCTCAACTTCACAGCTTCCAAGCTACGTAGTCAGATGGCTGACTACGACCCGACATCTACCATGTACGCCTCCAGAGCTTCGCAGCTGAAACTTGTGGAGGCAGAGCTGGAACACATCCGACAGAGCGAGCAGAAGGTGGTCACCCTCATGCAGCAGTATGACAAGGAAATTGACCGCACAAATGTGGATATCAAGGAGACCAAGAGGCAGATGCAGCTCGTCAACAACACCATGGCCAACCTCAAAACCTCATCCATCCGTGACCTGGAGTACTCCATCAAGGCACTGAACCAGCAGATGCATGGCATGGAGCGTGGTACCGAGCAGTTCAAGCAGATGGAGCTGAAGGCGAAGCAGCTGAAGGCTGAACTGCAGGCAGTCAGAGCCGAAGGCGTAGCTCAAGAGTCCTGGATCAAGCGCTCTGCAGACTGGTTCAACCGAATGCAGGGCATTGCCCTTGGAGCCGTCGCTGCAATCTCCGGCATCACCTTCACCGTCAAAAAGTGTGTAGAGGAGTATGCCAAGATGGACGATGAGATGACCAACGTCCGAAAATATACCGGGCAGGCAGCCGAAGAGGTTGAGCGCATGAACGAGGACTTCAAAAAGATGGACACCCGAACCCCTCGACAGAAGCTCAACCAGTTAGCCGAAGATGCCGGAAGACTCGGCATCACTTCGACTGCAGCAGTTGAGGAGTTCGTAGATGGAGCCGATAAAATCAATGTCGCCCTCGGTGATGACCTCGGCGATAAAGCAGTCTCTCAAATCGGTAAACTCGCCCAGATGTTCGGCGAAGACAAAACCAAGGGTCTGCGAGGCGCCATGTTGGCAACAGGTTCTGCAGTCAATGAGTTGGCGCAGAATTCTTCTGCCTCTGCCGGTTATCTCGTTGACTTCACTGCCCGTGTGGCAGGTGTCGGCAAGCAGGCAGGCTTTACACAGGCTCAGATCATGGGTCTCGCTTCTGTCCTTGACCAGAACATGCAGCAAGATGAAACGGCAGCAACAGCTGTGCAGAACCTCCTGGCAAAAATGTTCCAGGACTCAGCCAAGTTTGCTCAGATTGCAGGTCTAAATGTCAAGGAATTCGCAAAGACGTTAAAGGAGGACGCCAATGGCGCACTTCTCCAGTTTTTGGCAGCCATGAGAGCCAAGGGCGGTTTTGCCGACCTTGCACCAATGTTCGAGGAAATGAAGATGGATGGATCCAGGGCTACTGGAGTCCTCACCGTCCTCGCAGACAAGCTCGATGACATCAAGACTGCCCAGAACCTGGCAAACGAAGCCTATTCCGAAGGCACATCCGTCCTCAATGAGTTCGAGACACAGAACGAGAGTGTACAGGCTCAACTTGACAAAGCGAGCAAGAAGTTCCTGGATCTCTCCATAGAACTGGGCCAGAAACTCTATCCTGCAGCACGATATTGCATATCTGCTGCCAGTCTCGGAGTTCGGGCACTCTCAACCCTCGTTGATTTCGTCAAAGATTATTGGCGCATATTAATTGTGCTGACAGCTGCCATCGTCACCTATACTGCAGTATCTAAGGCCAAGTTGATCGCAGAGAAGGCGCAAATGGCATGGCTCAACATCATGATTCTACGCGAAAAGGCGCATCTCGTCCTTGTAGGTCTTAAGACATCTGCTCTCAAGACCATGGCAATCGTTCAGATGGCGTTGACACGAGAAATAAAACTGACCACAGCTGCACAAATGTTGTGGAACAAAGTGTTGTTGGCCAACCCGATCACTGCTGTGATTGCTGTTGTTGCCGGTCTGACAGCCGCAATCGTCACACTGTCTAAAGAGACGAGCACAGCTGAGCAGGCTCAGCGTGACTACAATGATGCCGTGACAGATGCCAACAAGCAGGCAGCAGAAGAGGAGGCATCCATCATGCGCCTCGTTTCTGCCATCCAGTCCAACACCACAGCTGAGTCAGACCGCAAGGCAGCCCTGGAGGAACTCAACGGCAAGCTGATGCGTGAACACCTCGGCAACATCACCGAGGAAGCAGTGCGCACCGGTCAAGCAACAAGGCAGATCCAGTCGTACATTGACATGATGAAGAAGAAGATTGTCATCGACGGCCTACAGAAGAAGCTGGCAGAGTCAATAGCTAAGCAAGCGGAAGATGAAGACCTGTTAGGAGAGGCTAACAATGACAATAGAGGTTACTGGAAACGCTTCTGGGATAGGCTAAACCCATTTGCAGGTGGCAAGACTCAAAAACTTAACTTCGCAGCTGACCACAAGGACCAGCTACTACAGAGTGTCGAAAGAGAAAAGCAGTATCAGCAGAAGCTCATCGACAAGATAAATGAGCTGGAGTCTCAGCACTTCGAAGTCAATGATCCGGAGCCTTGGAGAAACAATGGCTACAATGGCAAGGGCAATGATGGTACCATCATTAAGCAGCAGAGAACAACCGGTACTCATCAAGCTTCAGATAAGGAGCGCAAGGCTAGGGCCAAGGCTGAGAAGACTGCGGCTGCAGAAGCTCGCAAGCGTGAGGCAGAAGCCAAGCGCAAGCAGAAGCAGGCTGCCGATAGCATCAAGGCTGAGACCAACGAGTTGATGGCTAACAACGCCAAAGCCTATGCAGAAGGCAAGAAAACCTATCAGCAGTTCCTCGATGACCGACAGAACATCCAGATTAAGGGCTTTGCTAAGCTGAAGCAACTCTATGGAGCAGAGAGCAATGAGTATAAGCAGTTACTTGACAACCAGGTCACTGTCGTCAAGCAGCATGATGCTGCCATACTGAAGATGAATGAGCAGAGCATTGAGCGTGAGCGCCTACAGAAGGAGGCTAGCATCAAGGCTCAATACAATGATGCCAACTCAGCTATCTATCAGAATGACATAGCTCTCGATGAAGCCATCTATCAGAATGATGCAGATGCCATGCAAAAGCGCCTGGCACTCTACAATGAGGGCAGCGAGGAATGGCTGGATCTGAAGTCTGAGATGGAACAGGCTGAGCTCGACCACCAGCTGCAGATGCAGGAGTCATACCAGAACCAGCTGAAGGAGTTGCGTCAGCAGTTCGGTAAGCAAGACCTGCAGGCTCAGGAGACCATGTACCTCAATGGCCTTGACAATCTCTACAAGCAGGGATTGATCAAGGAGGAGGAATATCAGCAGATGAAGTTGGAGATAACCAAGCAGTTTGCTGCACAGAGAGCGCAGATTGATGCTGATGATCATGGTGCTGGTAGCGCTCAGCTGAAGATTAATGATAAGTCATCAGAGATGGTCAACAGCGCCAGGGCTGCAGCAGGGGAGTCCCTGTCGACCGGCAATGCAACTCTGGGTGGATACTTCTCCTCACAAGTTGAGAACTATCAAAACACCATGGAGAAACTGAAGGAGTTGTATGGCAACGACAAGCAGAACCATGCTGCATACATGCAGGCGAAAGGGAAGATCACCTCAGATTTCCTCAATGACCTGATTGAAAAGACAGCTGTAGTTTACAATGGTATCAACGGTATTCTATCTGCGTCATCGTCATATGCTCAGGCATGCTCTGACCTCGAGCAGGCGAAAATCTCCAAGAACTACGAGAAGCAGATTGCTGCAGCTGGCAACAATTCGAAGAAAAAGAAAAAGTTGGAGGAGAAGAGAGACAAAGAACTGGCTGCAGCGAAGTCAAAGGCTAACAAAAAAGCCATGAAGATAGAAATTGCGCAGGCGATAGCATCTACAGCAATGTCTGCTATCAATGCCTATGCATCTGCTGCAGCTATACCAACAATAGGTTGGACATTAGCTCCTATTGCAGCAGGTATGGCCACAGCTGCAGGTATGATACAGCTTGCTGCTATCAAGAAGCAGCACCAGGCAGAGGCTGCAGGTTATTACGAAGGTGGTTACACCGGTGGCAACCGCTACCGAAAGGAGGCTGGAGTTGTGCATGAAGGTGAGTTCGTGGCTAATCACAATGCCGTCAACAACTCATCCATCCGTCCGGCTCTTGACCTCATCGATAGGGCCCAGCGCACCAATACAGTTGGCTCGCTGACTGCTGATGATATCACACGTTCTCTGGGACAGGGCGGCAGTACCGTGGTGGCTCCTGTTGTCAATGTTAACAATGACAACACCGAAGTACGCCAGTCCCTCGATGGTGTCAATGCAGCCGTCAGCCGTCTGACACAGACGCTTGACGATGGCATTGAGGTCGAGGTTCCGATATCTGGCCGTAGAGGTCTGCACCGCAGACTGCAGGATTATCAGCGCATTTTAAACAATAAGTAGTGGAATATGATAACATGCATCATCAATGGCCATAAGGCCTATCCCATTTCTACATCATCCATCAAGGTGACATACGCAAACCAGTATGTCACCGATGATGGTGAGTACACCTATGACATCACCTTCCCCATGAATATCCTGGAGAACCGTGTCATATTTAAGAATGTCTCGCGACTGGAGGTCAAGAAGAACATCGCCAAATACGATGACTGCAAACTGTTCTGTAACAGCCAGCTCATCATGAGTGGTGTCGGTACCATACTCTCCGTGAATGAGAAAGAAATCAAACTGCAGATAGTCGGAGGCAAGTCCCGCATCAAGTTCAACGACCGCATGACCAAGCACTACATCGATGAGATTCCGTTTGGCACAGCTGACAAGCCCGGTTATACAGTTGATAAGGGCTGGTCTCAAGGATGGAAAGGTTTTCAGAAGATTAATGACATCTATAGATTGGATGATGATAAATCGGAGTTCCTGGGAGTAGAGGGTAAATGGTGTTTTGTTCCTGTACGGGACGAAACAAATGATATGATTGCCAATTTTGTCGGAGTAGCTAAAACGAAGCAATTTATAGGAAGCAATGCACCATTTATCATGAACCTGGCTGTTCAGCCAAACTTAATGTATATCTTCCGTAAAGTGGTAGAATATGAGGGATACACGCTCAAGCGCAACGACTTCGACTGCAAGCCGTGGAACCTCCTGTATATCGCATCGGCCTACAAGACTCGTGAGCTGCGAAGGGCACTTCCTCATTGGTCGAGCTATACTTTTATAGAGGAATTTCGAAAGCTTTTCAATGCCACAATTGTTTTTGATGATATCCAAAAAACTTGTTCTGTTATCAAAAAATCAGAGCTGACAACCGCAGATTCCGTAGCGATTGAGCCTCTGGCCGAATACACAACGGACTACGACGAAGACGGATCCTTCTCCACGTCATCTACAGCAAATCTGGAGTATAATCTGGGTGATTCTGCAAACAGAGATAACTATGAAGTTATTTCCAAAAAAGTCTTCGAGAATTTTGAAATAGTCCATAGTACAGCTACCTGGGACCCGCAAAATCAGTTCCAAGGGACAACACAGTCATGGTCTGAAAAACAAAAAAGACAGACCATCATTGAGTGTAATGGTAGTTACTACATATATGTAGAGAATGAGGGTTCGAAAACATGGCAGCTGGCAGGCGTTTGGTCACCATTAATCAGGGACAGTTCTTCTGATGACTATGTTGAACTTAACATATCTCCTGCAGCACAAGTTGTAGAAGATATCAATTTCAAAACAGCAATCTTGGAAGATAATTACTACGAGAAGCGATGCCTTCTTTCAATACCTAATGATAAGGAGCCGGATTCAAAGGAGTGCGATGTTGATGATGACGGATTCAGCTACACATCCGTGCAGGATGCGATTGATGATGAGTCAACACTCGACAAATCCGAAGATGATCAGGAATGCATGAATATATTCTTCATTATTCCAGGAGAAGTACAGGATGACAACAAATTTAGTTGGGTTAGAGCGAAGTCTAGGTGGCCAAAATTCAAAACCGACTACCGAATAAATAAAGAATATTGTGGTAGTACCGAAGGAGGATTTGGTGGGAACGGAGGAGGAACATTTAAAGAAAAGTATCCTTACTCTCTGTCGATTTGTACGAAATCTACTAATGATGTTGTTACTCTGGGCTGCTTACATGATAATGGTCTAAGATTAGACAATAAAAACTGCATGGAGGCCAAGTTTAAGTCAGATGACATACCGGATCCATCCAAGATATACATCATCCGCAACAAGAAATATGTGTGCGAGAAGATAGAGATGGAAGTCAAGGACGATGCCATCGAGCCAGTTTACACGGGATATTTTTATATGCTATCATAATATATATAATAAGGTGGGGAGCAGTTAGCTCTCCACCTTATTATATTATAGGATACCCTGATAGTTCTTGATATACTCATTCGCCTTCTGTATATCCTTAGGCGTATAGATGTCTGTGATGAGTATAGATGAGTGTCTCGCCTGGTCTCTGACCGACAAGACATCGGCATTGGCCCGCAGCATATTGGTGATGCCTGTGTCCTTCAAGCTATAAAATTTGAAGCGAGGTGAGAGTTTCAGTTCCTTTCTCAAGACACGAGTCCAGTAGTCTCTGAACATTTTCTCGTTCTTTCTCTCTGGTCCTGGACAGAAACCGTCAGAGAAGAGGTAGTCCTGCCCTGGGTGTGAGAAGATGTTGAGTTCCATCATCAGCTTGATGACATGAGTCGGCAAGGTGATCACGGCATCATTGCCGTTCTTTGTGTTCTCGCCATGCAGAGTGATTGTCTGAGTCTTTACATGGATATCGCAGATTCTGAGATAGGACATCTCGCGAGGGCGGATGAAGAGGTAGTGAATGATTTCACAAGCCAGCAGATAGTGCTTGTTGTGCTCCTGTAGGTAGTCTCTGATGAGCTGCATGGTACAATCCGGTATGACATCTCTGCTTTTCTTCTGCCTGTTCTTGATACGTTCCAGGCCTTCTGTAGGGTTCTTAGGTATATACCCTCGAGCTAACAGATAAGCAGAAAAACTCTTAGTCCAGGCAAGATAGTTATTGCGGGTCAGTACAGTATTGTTCCGGTCGATGAAAATGTAATCCAGAAACTTGCTCACATTACTTTTGTCCCATTGGTAGGAGTAGTTGAGAGTTATTCTTTTCTCTTGCTTCCATTTTTCCAGGATTCTGAGACGACTGCTATAGTCGACATAAGTCTCCTCACGCATACTACCCTCGTTGCACATTTTGGCCAGATAAGACTTATACCTGTCGAGAACGTCATCCCATTTAGTATATTCCAGGGGCTGCAGCTCCTCAATCCAAGGATTCCATCCTGCCATAAGTTTCTCGGTGAGTTTTTTAATAACCTGGTCGGCATAGACACGTTGGTTCCGCTTGCCCTTGATATGGTCAAGCATAATTTTTTTCTTTCTCATGCGGTTGACTCCTGGATCAAACGCCAAGAAGG
>ULNQ01049338.1_pt1 | contig 10756 bp, 7 predicted proteins | sample 1951951 | NCBI WGS metagenome assembly ULNQ01 (sample SAMEA4835580, study PRJEB28245) | human gut metagenome | biome: gut microbiome; material: fecal sample | place: Denmark | collected 2008
TACCAGCAATAGCACAAGAGCCGCAAGTCCCAGTACCACCGACTGCCAGTTGATATCTTTGGCTGTCTTTATGATATGTTCTGCCAGCTCAAAAAACTCTCCGGTTCCTGCCGATCCTCCCATCAACTTCGGTACCTGCATTAGTATAATAGTCGTACAGATTCCGGTAATGAATCCGCCCATAACCGGTGCCGATATATAGTTGACCAGTTTTCCTGCTTTCATAATATAAAACGCCAGAAGCCACAATGCCACAAAGAAGGTCAGTACCGGAACTACCGCCATTGCCTCCTCTGATCCACTCTCTATATGAAGGCTTAACAATGCTGACCCAATGAGGGCTGCCGGAGCTGCATCCACTCCAAAAATAAACTGAGGCGATGTCGAGAACAGAGCAAATATCAAGATCGGAAATACCGAACCATACAGTCCATAGACCGCAGGAAGTCCGGCAATCTGCGCATATCCCATGGAGATCGGAATGGATACTGCCATGATAATAATACCTGCAAGAAGATCCTTTATGAAATTTTTCTTATCATAATGACGTAATGTAGCCGCTAATGTTATCTTCATCTCTGCCTCTTATATCTGTATATTATTATACTGCCATTATAAAAGAAAAGTGGAGCTATGCACAACCATTATCTTCGCCTTTCTTTTATTCAGCCCCCTGTTATCAACCATCTGATATATGACATATATCAATTTCACCATCCGTCGTCTATCTCCGGCCGGATCTCCGCCAAATCTTTCTTGCTTCCGCTTCCCTGATCAATTCATCTCTGAAATCAGGGTGTGCGATCGATACCAGAGCCTCTGCCCGCTCCCATGTTGAACGGCCTTCCAGATTCACAACCCCATATTCCGTTGCCAGAAAATAAACCTGACTTCTTGGAGAAGTAACGATATCTCCATTAAACTGTGGATGAATTCTTGAATGAACCACCCCTTTACTGTCCTTGTACACAGAACTCATGCAGATAAATGCTTTACCTCCCTTAGATGCAGATGCACCAACGAGGAAATCCAGCTGTCCACCGGTTCCGGATATCTGTCTGACACCTGCACTCTCCGCTGCCACCTGACCATACAGATCAACAGCAACACAGCTATTGATGGAAACCATGTTATCAATCTCACCGATCACTCCGGGACGATTCACGTACTCTAACGGATATGCCGCAACTCCCGGATTATCGTCAATCCAATCATATAAGTTCTTGCTTCCGACCGCACAACCAAATACTCCTTTTCCACGATCGATCTGCTTGTATTTGTTCGTGAGCTTTCCCGCCAGATACATTTTCAGATATGCATCACTGCAAAGCTCCGTATGCATACCAAGATCCTTCAGATCAGACTCCGCAATGATATCACCCAGTGCATTCGGCATACTTCCAATACCGATCTGCAGGGTTGCTCCATCCACGATATAAGGAATGATCAGTTCCGCAATCTTACGATCAACTGCAGTCGGCTCCGGCATCAGCATATCCGGATACGGTTCATGCTCTCCTTCCACGATATAATCAATATCCGAAATATGGATACACTCATCATAACCGCCGCGAACCTTCGGAAGATTCTCATTGATCTCTACGATCACGATATCTGCCGCTCGCACGATCGGTGCTGCCACTCCGGTATTGACCGAATAATTAAAATATCCATGCCGATCCATCGGTGACACACTGAGCATAACTACATTTACCTTAAGAAAATACTCATAATATGCTGCATTATTATGAAATACCATCGGAATATAATAGCAGAGTCCACGATCACATAACGACCGCTCATATGCTGAACAATGCCAGCTGTGATAAGTAAAATGCTCCTGACTCTCATCACATTCTGCAACTGCGATCGGCCCTGAGATCAGATTACCACGGATCTTAACATCAAACAGCTCGTCTCTACGTTTCGCCAATGCCCGATCCAGGATCTCCGGCTTTCCAAGTGAACAGGTATAATCCACCCAGTCACCATCTTTTACAACGGAAACCGCTTCCTCCGGTGTGCGGAGTTTTCGTCTGTATTCCTCTAAAAAATGTTCGTATGTCATACTGTTCCCTCCTTCGCTTATCCGTCCCTGACACAAATTATGCCTGTAAAACCTCTGACAGCTTCGTGTCTGACTGCAATACTTCTATCGCTTTCTTTCGGTACTGTTCTTCGTGAAGATAGGTATACCGGAATGGTTTTATAGCCGGTGCTTTTTCGATCGCACGGATGAAATCTTCCCGCTTCATGCCGACTGTCTTCACATAATCCCAGAATCCGGTATCTGTAAATACCGTATTGATCCGCTCATATCTGTGATCCTGAACAACACTCATCAGATATGTTGCAACTCCGACCTGAATACCATGAAGCTGCGGACGTTCCAACATCTGATCCAATGCATGTGATATCAGATGCTCACTTCCACTGGTCGGCGCACTGTCTCCTGCAATCTCATTTGCCACACCGCTCATGGCAAGAGAATCTAATAGTTCTTTGATAAACCGTTCATCGTGAATGTCTTTAAACGGTGTCCGCACAAAGCTGTTGACCGCCTTCTTCGATATCATCATCGCAAAGTCATTTACCGAACCATGTCCATGTGCTTCTTCAAAATTCCAGTCATAAAGTGCCGTGATCTTCGATACCATATCACCGATACCGGAAAACAGAAATGCCTCCGGTGCCCCCTTTATCACATCGATATCTGCAAAGATTCCATATGCGATCCCTGCCGGTACGGATTTGCGTCGTCCCCCCACGATCAGAGATGCGCTGGCACTGGAAAATCCATCACTGGATGCCGATGTCGGCACACTGATAAATGGCAGTTTTCTTAAGAAGCCACAATATTTGGCCGCATCAACCACCTTACCGCCTCCGATACCAAGCACTGCCTGTGCTGTATTCGGGAATGAAAATGCAAGCTGCACCAGATCGTCGATCCGAACGGTATCCATCTCCATATATTGGAGCACCTCAACACCGCTGTCTGACATACCCTCCATCACCGTATGTCCAAACATATCGATCAACCCATTGCCAAACAGGATCACAACCTTGTAGATTCCCTCATCTGCAAGATAACCCCCGATCCGTCTGAGCAGATCTTTCTCCACCTTTAATATCGATGGTATCTGTATCTCCCTGGTATCAATCTTCGCCATAATCGCCAACCTCCTATAGCCCTGTAATTTATTATACATTCTTTTATTCAAAATTTCTGCATTACTCTATATTTTGCACGATTCTATATTCAACATACCCTATTTTAACCCAAACTGCAACTCATTCTCATTCAAACCAAAACTAACATAGAGCAGTGGAAATACCACCGATTGGTATGGTAAAAAAAATCAGGGGTTGGAGTATATATATTTTATGTAGCAGACCTATCAGAATGTCGGTCCTTAGCGATCCGCTGTTAAGCGGGAGCTTAGTACCGTTACATGATGATCGAACGAAAGTGCTCTGCGAAATAAAGATATATACACTCCAACCCCTGATTTTTTTTACTACCACTCTACTGGTATTTCCACTGCTCAGACTGTAACTGGAGGTCAACCATATGCTTGTAGATGCCGTTCCTGGCTTTCAGATCCGCAGGTGTCCCCTGCTCCGCAACTACGCCATCCTTCAACACAACGATCTTATCAACACCATCTACCGTACGCATTCTATGTGCAATGATAAGTACCGTCTTATTCCGGATCAGCTTGGAGATAGATTCCTGAATAACCGACTCATTATCTACATCCAGAGATGCGGTTGCTTCATCCATCAGAATGATCGGCGCATCCTTTAAGAACGCTCTTGCGATCGAGATTCTCTGACGTTCGCCACCGGACAACTCGGAACCGTTTTCACCGATCATGGTATCCCATTTATCCGGAAGCTTCTCGATGAAGTCTGTACAGTTTGCAAGCTTTGCTGCTGCCATAACTTCTTCATCGGTCGCATCCTTTTTACCGATCCGGATATTCTCCATAATTGTATTATTGAACAATGTAACATCCTGAAATACGATCGAATACAAGGACAATAACTGCTCCGGATCAATTTCCAGAACATTCATTCCGCCGACCGTGATCGTACCGGCATTGTTATCCCAGAATCTTGCTGCCAGTCTGGAAACCGTTGTCTTACCCCCGCCGGATGGTCCGATCAGGGCTGTGACCTCACCCTGCTTTGCCGTAAAGCTGACATCGGAAAGCACCTGTTCTCCGTCCTTATAGGAGAATGCCACATGGTCAAATACGATGTCATATCCCTTATTATCCGGATTTTCTCTTCCTGTCTGTTCATCATGAGACAGGATCTCATCCATACGCTCACAGTTCTTATTGATACTGATAACGGCAGCCAGATTCTGAAGTGAGATCTGAAGCGGCTCATACATCCTGGTTACAACCAATAGAAATACAAAGAATGTCAGTACACTGATCTTGCCATCAACCAGAAGAATACTTCCAACAAGTGCTACTGTCCCGATACCAAGCTTTAAGATCATCTGTGCGGAGCAGACAAATGCTGCATTTGCAAATTCGGATACGATCGCATAATGCTCGACATCCTTGATCTTTTTATTCAGGCCCTCCATATAAGAATCAGCCATATTATTGGAACGAAGATCACGGATCGTTTCCAGACCTTCCTGTATCCCATCCAGACATGCAAGCTTATAGGTTATTGTCTTCTCATGGACCTTACCCATAACTGTCTTTGAATAACCAACGATGGCAAATGCTACCGGCATAACCCATACAGCCGCCAGCGCCATTCTCCAGTTATAGAAAAACAAACCGATCACGATCAGTGTTGTAGATATAAATGCACCTACAAGCTCAGGAATCCAGTGTGAGCTTGCTGTCTCGATCAATGCACAGTCGGACATGATCGTATTTGTCAGATCTGCAAGATCCTTCTTGCCAAAGAAAGAAAGCGGAAGCTTTCTCAACTTTTCTGCAAGTGTTCTTCGACGGACTCCACTCTCTACATAGGTCGAATAGAAAGTCGAATTATATTGAAAACTTGTTGATATTACAATTAACAATAAAGTTACAATGATTCCAATAATAAAGAATGCCAGTTTATCCTTTGGAACACGGTTCTCCAACAGGTAGGAAGCTAATTGATATAACAGTCCCACCGGGAGCATCAGCACCAGATTGGAGATCGTAACTGCTGCAAAGGCGCGAACCATAGCATTTGCACCCTTTTCGGACAGAGCATATTTGTGCTTTAATTTTTCTATCATGCTGTTTCACCTTTCCTTCCTACCTGCCAGTTGACAGATTTGTTATATTCCTTCCACATATGGGTATAGGTTCCGTCCTTTGCGGACAACTCCTCATGTGTTCCGTTCTCTGCGATCTTACCATCCTTCAGCACATAGATGCAGTCCGCATCCGTTATGGTTGACAGGCGATGCGCGATCATGATAACCGTCTTATCCTTTGCCAGATTCTCAAATGCTTTCTGAACCAGACGCTCATTATCCGGATCGGCAAATGCCGTTGCTTCGTCTAAGATCAGGATCGGTGCATTCTTAAGAAATGCTCTTGCGATCGATAACCGCTGTGCTTCACCACCGGATACATAGATTCCCTTGGAGCCGATCATCGTATGTACCCCAGCCGGGAACTTCTCTATGATATCCATACACTGAGCAGCGGAAAGTGCCTGCATAACTTCTTCGTCAGTCGCATCCGGTCTGCCCATTCTTATATTTTCCAATATGCTGATCTTTAACAGCTTGCTGTCCTGGAATACATACGATACCTCTTCCATCAGCTTCTTAGTGTCAATATTTTTAACATCCACACCACCGATCTTTATGCTGCCATCCTTTACATCCCAGAATCTTGCAACCAGAGATGCCAATGTCGTCTTACCACCACCGGATGGTCCAACGAGAGCGATATGTGCGCCGGCCGGAATCTTCATGGATATATCGTCAATTGCATTTTTCTTTGCTTCGTCATAGGCAAATGTAACATGCTCCATCGTGATCGATGCATCCTTTGGTATCTCCTGCTTTTCTGTATTTACCAGAGGCTTTGCATTTAGAATATCATCCATTCTCTGTAATGCATCCTCCACCAGCATCTGGGATTCGCCTGCATAGGCAATCTTCATCAGTGTAGTTGTTAGAACCGAAGTGATCAGGATATAGAAGATCAGGTTTAATACAAATGTATTACTTACATGATTACCACCCAGAATGTAAGCAACAATGATCAGTGCTGCAAAGATTCCATTTGCTGACATTGTAAACAGAACCATCGGCTTCATCATCCCCTTGGTGTAATCAAGCGTCCATTTCTCATAATCATCGATCGCCGCTTTGAACTTCTTGAATGAGTACACCGTCTGTCCAAAGGTCTTAACAACCGGAATACCTCTTACATACTCAACTGCCTCGGAAGACATGGTCTCAAGTGCATTCTGATACTGCTTCATATCCTCTGCCATCTTGGGTCCCATCATCAATGTTCCCATCATGATAAATGCCAGAACCGCAGGAATCAGACTGGCAATTCCCAGTCTCCAGTCAAATACGAACATCACCACTAACAGTCCAACCGGCGTTGCAACGGAAACTACTTTATCCGGAAGGTTATGTGCGAGGAAAGTCTCCGTTGCTGCACTTGAATCATTTACAACCTTACGGAGCTTTCCGGTTCCTTCTTTCTCAACGTAGCCAAGCGGCAGCTTCATGATATGTTCCATCATAGCGGTTCTCATATTTGCCTGCACACGAAAAGCTCCAATATGGGAGCACATTAGTGCGGCAATATAGACAACCATTGCAAACAGAGCAAATCCAACGGCCTGCCAGCCATAGGTTTTGATATGTGTCGCATCTGCGAAATCCGGTCGAACCTCAAGGATCTCTTTCATAATACGCCAGATATCATAAAATGGTATCAATGCGATCCAAGCAGAAAGGATCGCAAGAACACAGGACGCATAGGTAAAATACTTATGCCCTCCTGCTATGCCCATGAGTCTGGACAATGCACTTTGTTTCTTTTCTTTCATAGTTAACCTCCTGTTACTAAAGTTAGTATTTGCTAACCCATATTTATTTTTATAGGACTGATGCATGTTGTATTTCATGCAACAGTCCCTATTATCAGAACTTCATTCCGATCACCGCCTGCCAGCCCGCATAGTTAAATGCTCTGACATTTGCCATAAATTCTTTTGCCTCTTCATAGCTCTTATCATGTGTGATGAGTTCATACACATACTGCCATCCGTTCCTGCAATATACATGGATAAAAAAATCATCTATCGGATGTCCTCCATTCGAAAACTGCTTCGCAAACTGTTTATAATAGTGTTCTTCCTTTGCCGCAAGCCTGTCAAAATATGTCTCATATTCTGTTCCCACCGAACAGCAGAAGATCAGTTTGAATTCTACCAGATGTCCATAAATATATTCCAGTACAAGATCCGTTCCTTCATCTCCGGCATCCTCCGCCCGGCTGATATCTGTCGCTTCTCCTGCTTTCTTTATGCTGTCAGAATAAATCGCCATTAACTCATCTGCGGCTTCTTTTACGATCGCTGTAAATAAGCCGCTCTTGTCACCAAATCTTGTATAGATCGAATTCGTGCTGACACCACTGTCTGCCGATATTCTCCGCAAGCTGGCATCATGAAATCCATATTTTAAGAATTCCTTCTTGGCACCCGCAAGTAAATTTTCCGTTACACCTTCTGATTCTTTTCTCATAAACCACACCTTGATCAGTATTTGCATTTATATGCAATATAAAATAACAGCGTTATTATAACGCTGTTATTTTATAAAAGTCAAGATTATTTACACAATTTGTTCTACATTATTTTTCAAATAAGAGAACTACTACTATACCTGTTACCAATACCAGATTACCGTTTTCGGATCGTATACAGACATCCCATTCCTGATACTGCAAGCAGAATATAAAGCACAGCCAGATTCATATCATCTCCTGTCTTGGGTGATGCTGTCTTATCATCTTTTTTCACTTCTGTTGTATCTCCATCACCACTCTGTGTCGTGCTGCCTGTTCCATCTTCTGTACGGTCTGTTGTTGTGCCCTCTGAAGAATTTTCCGTCGTAACTTCTGTTGTCTCTCCGGTTGTGGTCTCTGTTTCCGGTTCTGTTGTTTCTTCTGTTGAAGCTTCTGTTACATCCCCGGTCGTATCCTCCGATGGATCCTCAGTCGTTGCTCCTGTCTGATCCTCTGTTGTCGTCTCAACCTTCTTATATGCGATTGCATAATTTGAAAATCCATCTGTCTGGAACATCACCATTTTAGTTGCCACATCAAAAGAAGCAGGAATAATCTCATAGGTTCCATCCTTTTTCTCATGAATAACTGCCAGCTCACTGTTTGCAGGTTCCCAGTCGGCTTCTATCTGAAGGGATACCTTTGCCGGTTTCTTCAATGTCTCTATATTATTTACCCACAAATTTGCTACTGTATTCTTATACAGGATCTGTGCCAGCTTGATATCAAAATACCCGGTGATGTGATAATCACCTGCTGCCTTTTTAAAAGCCTCAAGCTGTTGCTGTGTGAGAACTGCATCCTTGATCGTCAGTCTATTGTTTCCTGACGTGATCTCATTTTCTGCAAGCTGGATCAATGCTTTTTTCACTTTATCTGTCTTAAGCTCTACCTGATCTTCTGCCTTTGTAAATATGCCGCTGATATGTACATTTTCATCCGGCATTGTATATGAAAATGTAGATGCATCTGACAAAGGCGTTAAAGACTGACCATTTATCGTTATCGATCCAAGCTGATATCCATATTCCGGTACTGCCCGGAGAATAATTTCTGAACCCGGTATAACACTTGCCCATCCATAATTGGTGTCCTGCTCAACACCATCTAAACCAATCGATGTTCCGTCCGGATTTTTGATCTCAAGGATCTCAAGCGTTCCATTCTTTAACAGCTCATAATCTTTCAATCCATTATTACCTGTTTTATCTTTGGCCCATATAATAGTTCTTGGTATGATCGTCGGCTTCTTTGTAACTTTGATCACATATTCACTGGCAGGCGCAATCGTGAATTCCACTGTATCCTTCGTTCCTTCCGGCAATGTGATTGCCTTTCCATTTACTGTGACCGTCCCGATATCTCCATCTCCAAATGCCAGTTGGATCCTGAGCAGATTATAGATTTCACCGGACGCATATCCCTTGCCAGTTCCCTGTATCTGACTGCTCTCAGCTCCGATCTTCGCTGAATTCAGATAAATTTCCATTCCAAATCCATCATAGGTTCCCATGATCTGAATATCATCCGGGTAACCGGGGTTCGGAGGCGTTGATACTTTTTCTATTCTGAAATTCAGATTACCGCTAAAACGGTTTGTATCCAATTTTACATAAGGATTCGAGCTGATATCATACGATTCATCATTGATATATAACTGAAGTTTCACACTTGAGATTCCAAGCAGGTCATCTGGCGAGGAAACATCCAAAACGGTAGTTGCTTTCAGATAATATTCTTTATCTGACAGATCGATCTGCATGTTATTTCCATTGATCGGACAATTTGTGTAACTGTCCATAACAATATCTCTCGTACATAATGTCAGCCTTACTTTATAGGCATCATCAACAGCAAAGGTCGCTTTTCCATTTTCAATAGATGCCCCGATAAAATTCAATGTTGCCATGTTGGTTTCTGCAGCCCTTACCTGTGTGCTGGCAAATGGCAACCATATCATACTGATACACAGCCATAAACTTAGAAAAATCCCTAATTTTTTCCTCATAATTTTGTCCTCCATCTGCTTCCCTCCCCAGGGAAGTTATTTGCAGTCATTCTATCAAAAAGCACCTGATTCCACAAGCGTTTCAGACAAGAAAAATCATGAAAAAAGTCAGGAAAATAGCGAGTTTGAGGCGTTGCGGCAAACACCGGAACGCAGTGCTATATTTCCTGACTGATATAATTTTTATGTCCGTAATTTGTCTTAGAATTTCTTCTCCATACAAATGAAATGTTTGTCAAACAGATCACATTCCCCGACAGTTCTAAACCCGATCTTTGCATATGTCGAGAGTGCTACCACATGGCCTTCCCGAACCAAAATATGGATTCCTTTCATGCCCCTGTTCTTCAACACATCACCGGCATAATTCATCATCTGCTTTGCGATTCCCTGTCCCTGCATATCCTTTCTTACACAGAGTCTGGACAATTCTCCCGACGGTGCCTGATCCTCATGCCAGCAGGTGAGCGACTCCACGGCATCGTCATGGTCGATTGAGATCGTCGCAATGATCTCTCCCGCATCGTTCTTCATCACAAACAGGTCTTCATTCTTAAGGTCAAATGCGATCGTGTTCTCATCCGGGTATGTCTCGCTCCACTCACATGGTCCCCCGATCATCGCATGGTATAAAGCCAGCAGTTCATCTTTATCTTCTTCTGTTGCATTCATTATCTGCATGGTAAGTCCTCTCTTTTCTGTCTTTCTTCGTTTACTTATTCACTCTGCATCAAACAGGTCTTCCATTTCCTCTACGGCTTCATAGTATTTGTTCATCCACTCGCTCATCCGGTCAATTTGTTCTCTGTCCGCTTCCACCTGTTCAATATCCTCCGGCCATTCATCACCCTCATCTATGCCCTGTTGCAGGAGCCAGTTCTCCGCACACTCAAACCGGCACATTCTGCCATCGTCACTTTCGATTGTTACCAGCACCAGAAGCGGTTCCCCGGGC
>ULNQ01050579.1_pt1 | contig 10648 bp, 7 predicted proteins | sample 1951951 | NCBI WGS metagenome assembly ULNQ01 (sample SAMEA4835580, study PRJEB28245) | human gut metagenome | biome: gut microbiome; material: fecal sample | place: Denmark | collected 2008
TACGCGACCCAGATAGGGCCTTGCCGTACTTTCGTCTTCTTCCATGAGATTGAGTATCTTTTCCAGAACAACCTTGTCAAGGGCGGCGACGTTGACAACGCCATCGTGATTGTCGAGCATCCTGTCCAGCCGGAGCAGGTTGAAAGGCTGTCGGCCTTGTTCAACGTGCCGAAGCTGTCCATCAACGACAACGGGTACCTCAACAATCTACAGCTGCATTTCCCCAACGAGTGCGGAAGGCACAAGCTTCTGGATCTGATCGGGGATCTCAGGCTTGCCGGAGGCTACCTCAAGGCAAAGGTTACGGCCTTCAAGCCGGGACACACCATCAACACACGGGCTGCCGTGGCCGTCCGTGAGAAATCTTGCTGATAATTACTGAAGATATGAACAAAATTTCACCATTAGCGTCGGTCAGCCCGAAGGCGAAACTCGGCGACAACATTGAGATCGGTCCGTTTGCGTTCATCGATGATGACGTGGAGATCGGCGACGGATGCAAGATCCATCCGCATGCTATGATATATTCATACGTCAAGATGGGAAAGAATTGTCAGGTGTTCCCGGGAGCCGTTGTAGGCGCCATTCCTCAGGATCTCAAATATGAGGGAGAGGTCACCTATGTGGAGATCGGCGACAATGTCACAATCCGCGAGTGCGTGACCATCAACAGAGGTACCAAGGCAAGCGGCAAATGCGTGACGAAGATTGGCAGCAACACACTGCTTATGTCCTATGTCCATGTGGCGCACGACTGTGTTGTGGGCAATCATTGCATTCTTGTAAGCTTTGTCGGCATAGCAGGCGAGACCGTTGTTGATGACTGGGCGATTGTCGGAGGCGGAGCTAAGGCTCATCAGTTCTCCAAGATCGGATGCCACGCCATGGTCGGCGGCATGTCCAAGATCAACAAGGACATCCCTCCTTATGTTCTTTGCGGCCGCGATCCGATCTGCTATTCTGGCGTGAACATCGTCGGACTCCGCCGCCGCGGATTCTCCTCCGACGTGATCCGCAACATCAAGGACATCTACGACACGATCTATTTCGCCGGCTACAACATCACCGACGGCTGCGCCAAGGTCGAGGCCGGATTCCCTCAGAGCGAGGAGCGTGACACGATCCTGAATTTCATCAGAAGCTCGAAGCGTGGAATCATCAGGGCAAACGACTCCCACGAGAAGGGAGAATTCGAATAGGTCTGAAGAAGAGGCGGCGGTGCTGCTGAGTGTGGCCTGGTTCCCGCCGATCAGCTATTTCGCATTGATGGCTAAAGACTTCATCTTGTCTCCGGACAGGGTGAAGCCTTCTGTCGTTTATCTTGAGGCCTGCGAGCATTACCAGAAGCAATCCTGGAGGAACCGCTTCCGTTACTATGCCGCCGACGGCCCTCATAGCCTTAATTTCCCGATCATTCACGAAAGCGGAACCCATGAGCTGCCGATAACGGAGATCAAGGTGGATTACTCGACTCCTTGGCTGATCCGTACCGAACGGGCGATTGCGTCCGCCTACGAGTCCTCCGCTTATTTTGAATATTACAAGGACGAACTGTTCGGAATCCTGAATTCACAACCAGAGACGTTGTTCGACCTTGATTTACAACTGATCAGGTTCTTCCTCCGGAAGACCGGCGTCTCGGTGGACCTGAGGATGACCGATGAATATGTCCCCGTCCGTTCCCGTGAGATTCCGTTGGATTCCGGCCGCTACGGAATGGATTACCGGGAACTCATCCACCCGAAACGTCCGGACAACATATTGAAAGACCTGAATCTGGAAAAACCGTACTTCCAGGTCTTTGCCCAAAAGTACGGTTTCGTTCCGAATCTTTCCATCATGGACCTCCTTTTCAACGAAGGTCCGGATTCAATCTCCTATCTGAAAAACCTTTAGAATCTCCACCCGAAGGTCGCCGTGATGCTGTAGAGGTCCCTCTTGTTGAGGATCATCGGAGAAGCCAGATCTTTAAGGTAGTCGGCGTAAGGGGAGATATATTCATCGGCCAGCATCGTCATCCTCGCCGCGATGTCGGCGAAGAACGAGCCGTTTGATGAGTAGCCGAGGCCAACCGAGAACGCGTTGATCCTGTCGTTCAGCTTTGTCTTGCTGTTGCCTTCGTAGACATATTCAGGAGTGGTGGTGAAGTTGTAGCCCGCGCGGACGGCGATCTCCGGCAGCGGCTTGAATTCCGCGCCGATCCTGACCATGTGCGACACGCCCATGCAGTTGCGGATCTGGTCGTTCAGGCTGCTGAAGGTGTCGTTGCTCCAGCCTCCGTCCTTGCTCATGAACTTCATCGTGCTGTAGTCCGTCATCTCGTAGTCGGCGCTGACAAGAGCCATCCCCGCGAAGGTGAACGCTGCTCCGGCGTTGAGTCTGTAAGGCGAGCGTAGTCTGTAGGAATAGTCCCCCTCTGGCGTCTTGGCCGACCCGTTGAATGAGGCGTCGGTGTAGTTGACATTGACGTCTTGTCTCCAACGTTCGTTGATTTCCATGATTGTCGGTGTCTGGACGGCCGCTCCAACGCGGATTCCGTCAATCGGTCTCCACAGAAATCCGAACTTTCCATAGACTCCGCTTCCATCGGCCGTGTATGAGTAACGTGTACGGTAGTCGCTGAAACGAGTTATTCCTTTTTCTCCAAAGTCAATCTCGAAATTGTCAGGATTTGCGGCGGCCTCTTTGAAATACTCATCATAATTGTAGTTGAGAGATGTGACACCGAGGTTCACTCCGACGAAAAATGTCTCGCTGAAATTGAACCCGACGTTGAAAAGCGCGTCGTATTTGCTGCCGGTTACCTTGCGCCCGTAAGCCTGATTCAGAGGACCACCGAGGGATAGGCTGTAAATGCCGTTCCCGTCTTTGTCCATGACAACGCCGTCTTTGATGTATTCCCCCTCGCCGAGTGTGTAATAACCATCATTGACTTCTTGCTCGGTGACAGGCCTGCACATTTCTGTCGCGGCTACGTAACGATAAGCGTAGTTGGGGTCAGAAGAGTTCCCGTAGTTTGCTATCGCTCCAGCCTGCGCATTTACGATGGCATTCCACGGGGCGGGCATATTCCGGTCGTCATTCTCGTAATAGGCGTTGTCCCGAATGTCAATTTTGTTTCCCTTGCCGTCGAGGCGACCATTCAGAAAGCCCGAATGGAATCCGTTAGCGCCGACCGCCATCGCACTGATGTAACTCGTCTTGTCGTTCACCCCTCCGGCCAGCATCTTGCCGGTGAAATTGTTCGTTCCGTTGACGACGATTCCGTAAGTGATGGACTTAAGGCCGCTTCTGTTCCCTAAGTTCCAATTGAACGTGGCACCGAAGTTCGGCAAAGAGAACCGTGTCAGGTTCTTGCCCTGCTCATTGACGAACTTGTCAACTCCTCCGACAGGGTAGGCGCTGTAGGATGAGTTCATCGAACTGAGCGTGAGATTCGGCGTGATCGTGAACTGGGAGTATCCCGCCACGGCCGATCCCGCAGGATTGATACCGATTGACCCGAGGTCGCCGCCGACAGCCGTCATCGCGTTGCCCATACCGATCGACCTTGCCGTTCCGTAGTAGTTGTTCTGGCTGAATGTCAGCCCGTCGTACATAGTCTGCGCCCCGGCCGCTACAGCGGTCAATGACAAAAGCGCAGTGGATATTGCCTTTCTCATTTCAATTGTTATTAATGGTTCCCTTCTTCCGCCACTGCTTCTGGAGCTGCCGCCACCGCCGTACGAACCTCCTGAGCTTCTGGATGATCCGCCGCCGGAGAAACCGCCGCCGGAGTAGCCGCTGCTACGGCTTGAGCTGCCGGAAGAATATGAACTTGAACTTCTGCTTGTGGAGTAGCTGCTTGAGCTCCTCGTCGAGCCGGATGAATAATCATTGCTGGATGAGGACCTGTAAGAAGATCCCGAAGACCTGTAGCTTCCAGAAGAACTCCTGCTGGAACTACCTGATGAGTAGCCTCCTGATGTCGTTCCGCTTGAACTTCTACTGCTTGCCGGTCTTGAGTACATCGTTGATGACGAAGATGATGAACGGCTGCTGCCGTAGGATGACCTTACGGAAGAGGATCCGGTCGAGGTTCCAAATGAGGATGAACCGCTGGATCTGACCGTACTTCCCGCTGATGACCGTACTGACGACGCTCTGTCCGCCGATGATCTGACGGATGACGATCTGGATGACGAAGACCTTACAGAAGAGGAGGCCGGTCTGTTCACCGATGAGATCGATGACCTTGTGCCGCCGGTGCGTCCGCCGAGGCTTGATGATCTGGTGGACGATGCTGACATCGAGGTCCTTGTCGATCCGGAAATTCCTCTGGATCTGGTCATTGATGAGCTTCTTACGCCCGCGCTTCCTGACGCTGATCCTATGCCGCTTCTCCTGCCGGAGCCGGTTGTTGACAAGCGTGGCGTATAGACTCTGCCGCTTCCCGGACCGAAGAAGTCGTGGCCGTGGTGGTGATGATGATGATGACCATAGCCCCATCCTCCGTAGTACCACGGATCATGCCATCCGCCGTACCAGCCTCCATACCATCCGCCGTACCATCCGCTATAGTACCAAGGGTCCCGGTACCATGGGTCGTACCATCCGCTGTAATACCACGGACTGCCCCATATCCAGGAATATCCATAATACCAAGGGTCGTAGTGCCACGGTGAGTACCAACCACCATAGTACCAAGGATTCGCGCCCCAATAGATTGACGTGTAGAAAGGACGGTTCCAGGAATACCATGACGTCGCGTACCAAGGCTGGTAGGCTGCCCAGGTGTCCCATCCATTGTCGTAAAGGTAAACGGATGTGGTGTTGTTAGTGTTGTTGAAGTCTATTCTCGCCGCTTTGTTCTCAGGGATGAACAGAGTGTCAACCTTCTCACCGCTTTTCATGAAGATAGGTGAGTTCTTGGTCTTGGCTACCAGAAGATCCGTCTCTTCCTCGTTGGCTGATTCGACGGCTTCCTCGGCTTGGATCCTGGCCTTGGAGGTATAGTAGATTCCATCCTGATACTTCTGTCTGGAAGCATCACTGGCATACTGCGCCGCTGAACCGCACGAAGTCAGTGCCAGAAGCGCCGAGATAAAGAGGATTGTGCGTGTTTTCATTTCTGAATCTCCTATATTTAACAATAAATTCGTAACTTCGTGGCCGTATCCAAAGGTGTCGGCCACACAAATGTTCTCTAGTGAACAAAATCCATACCTTTCGGAATATTGCACAATAATAAGAATAATTGACAAAAACAGCAAAGAGTATATGGCAAAGGAAGTGACAAAAAGGTCTGAGAACTATTCTCAGTGGTACAACGATCTGGTTGTTAAGGCAGACTTGGCGGAGCAGTCCGCCGTCAGGGGATGTATGGTCATTAAGCCTTATGGCTATGCGATCTGGGAGAAGATGCAGCACGCTTTGGACACAATGTTCAAGGAGACCGGCGCTGTGAACGCCTATTTCCCGCTTTTCATCCCTAAGTCTTTCTTCAGCAGGGAGGCCGAGCATGTGGCCGGGTTCGCGAAGGAGTGCGCCGTCGTCACGCACCACAGGCTCATGAACGATCCTGACGGTAAGGGCGTTGTCGTGGATCCTTCCGCAAGGCTGGAGGAGGAGCTGATCGTGAGGCCGACCTCCGAGACAATCATCTGGAGCACCTACAAGAACTGGATCACCTCGTGGAGGGATCTGCCGATCATGTGCAACCAGTGGGCGAACGTCGTCCGTTGGGAGATGCGCACAAGGCTTTTCCTCCGTACCGCCGAGTTCCTTTGGCAGGAAGGCCACACGGCCCATGCCACCTCGCAGGAGGCTCAGGAGGAGGCTCAGAGAATGGTGCAGGTGTACGCTAAATTCGCCCGCGAGTTCATGGCCCTGCCGGTTGTCGTGGGACACAAGAGTCCTAACGAGAGGTTCGCCGGAGCCCTTGACACCCTCACGATCGAGGCGATGATGCAGGACGGCAAGGCTCTACAGGCCGGTACCTCGCATTTCCTCGGACAGAACTTCGCCAAGTCGTTTGACGTGAAGTTCACGGACAAGGAAGGTCAGCAGCAGTACGTCTGGGCCACGTCCTGGGGCGTGTCCACCAGGCTGATGGGAGCGCTTGTGATGGCTCATGGCGACGACAATGGCCTTGTACTGCCGCCGGCGCTGGCCCCGATCCAGGTGGTCATGGTTCCGATCTACAAGACGGACGAGGAGCATGCCAGGATTCTCGAGAAGATGGATCAGCTAAAGAAAGCCCTTGAGGCCGAGGGCCACACGGTCAAGATCGATGACCGTGACACGCTCCGTCCGGGATTCAAGTTTGCCGAGTGGGAGCTCAAGGGAGTTCCGGTGCGTCTTGCGATGGGGCCGCGCGACCTTGAGAACGGCACCGTCGAGGTCCACAGAAGAGACACGTTGCAGAAGCAGACTGTCGCCCTTGAGGGACTTGACAAGTCGATCGCCTCTCTTCTTGATGACATCCAGAAGACGATCTACCAGAAAGCATTCGACTTCCGCGCCTCGAATGTCGAGAAATGCGACGACTGGGAGGAGTTCAAGACCAAGATCGGCACAGGCAAGTTCCTGCTCTGCCATTGGGACGGCACCGCCGAGACCGAGCAGAAGATCAAGGACGAGACCAAGGCCACGATCAGGTGCATTCCTGTGGACAGTTTTGTCTGCGAGGAGGAAGGCAGGGACATCTACTCCGGCAAGCCTTCGAAACAGAGGGTGGTTTTCGCCATTTCGTATTAATTGGGAACATAATAAACTGACTATGAACATAGAAGTAATCAGACGTGCCGTACTTTCCTCGGCTCTCGTTCTTTTGGCGCTGACAGCTTCCGCCCAGACCGACACGACGAGGAAGGACGCGCAGTCCGCCGCCGCCGCCGCCGCAAGGGTCTTGGCTCAGACAGAGGTGACAAAGGTCACCCCTCCTAAGCCGAACTATTGGACCAACTCGTTGATGACCAACCTCAACTTTGTTCAGAGCAGTTTTACCAACTGGGCGAAGGGAGGTTACAATAACTACGCGCTGAGCACCTACATCGACGGCAACGCCAGGTGGAAGAAAAAAGAGATGTACTGGAACAACCGTCTCCAGCTGGACTACGGATTCCTCTATTCCGCGGACAAGCCTATCGTGCAGAAGAACAAGGACAGGATCCTCTTTGAGAGCACTTGGGGCTACAAGGCGACGAACACCTTGAACTACTCCGCCAAGTTCACCTTCCTCAGCCAGTTCGCCAATGGCTACAACTATCCTACTCCGGCCGTGGAGGAGGGAAAGGAGCCTTCAAGCAAGGATTGGCGCAAGGCCCGTGTGCTCAAGTCAAGCATTCTTTCTCCTGGTACGGTCAATCTCGGTCTTGGTATTGACTGGGTGCCGAACAAGTGGCTGACAGTCAACCTGGCTCCGCTTACCGGCGGCTTCACCATCGTGGGCAGCGAAAGGCTGAGGAAGAACTACGGAATGGAGAGGAAGAAAAAGTACGGGAACACCGAGGCGTACCCGGATGCCAAGGACGATAAGAACATCTATTTCACGACAGGAAACTACTATAAGCCAGCACGTTTCGAGTTCGGTGCGCAGATGACGGCAGACGCCAAAGTCCGGGTCAACGAGAATTTCGAGGGGTCCACGCACCTGCTCTTGTTCTCCAACTACCTGAAGGAGCCTCAGAACATCCGTGTGAACTGGGACACCCGCATGATGTGGAAACTCAGCAGGTTCTTCTCGCTTAACATCACCACGAACCTCATCTATGACGACACGGTTCTTGTCACCGACAAGGATGGCAACGTCGGCAGGAGAGTCCAGTTCGCACAGGCGCTCCAGTTCGGCTTCACCTACACGTTCGCGAGCAAGAAATAAATCCGCTGTTCCGATCATGCAGGAGAGGTTTGACAGAATCTTGAAAGGACTGCTTCCCGAAGGGGAGGCGGTCCTTTTGGGTGTCAGCGGAGGAGTGGATTCGATGTGCATGGCGGAATTATTCCTCAACTCATCCTTGAGGCCTCGTTTCGCCTTGGCTCACTGCAACTTCCATTTACGGGGAGAGGAGAGCGACTCGGACGAGGCTTTGGTCAGGGAATGGGCCGGGAGTCACGGCGTGATGTTCATAAAGAAAGATTTTGACACCCGTGGCCATGCCGCCGCGAGAGGGATCAGCGTCGAGATGGCGGCGAGGGAGCTGCGATACGCCTGGTTCGCACAGGTCTGCGGGGAGGGAAATTATGCCGCCCTGGCTGTGGCTCACAATGCCAACGACAATGCCGAGACAATGATTCTCAACCTGTTGCGAGGAACGGGGCTGAAAGGAATGACCGGAATGCGACGCTGCTCAAATCTCCCGGACTCGCCGACGCTCCTTCTGAGGCCGCTTCTCGATTTCACGAGGAAGGATATTCATGAATATGCCCTCTCGCGTGGCCTGCCGTGGCATGAGGACAGCACCAACGCGGATTCGGCCTACAAGCGCAACTGCGTCCGCAACGAGATATTCCCGCTCTTCGAGAGGTTGAACCCTTCCTTCCTGGCGACATTGAACGATGATGCGGAGCGGTTCGCGCAGGTGCAGTCGGTGGCCGATGAATATGTCAGGACGGTTTCGGAGGAGGTCGTGCGCCTTGGGGCTGGACGGCTGCCGGTCATTGATCATCAGTTGCTTACGAGCAAAAGTAATTGGGAATATGCCCTTTTCCGCATCCTTGAGCCTTTCGGGTTCTTGTCTTCGACGGTGGCGGATCTTGTCTCGCTGCTGAAAGGCGGCGGCACCGTCAGCGGCAGGAAATTCGTCTCCGGCGACCATCTTGCCGTGACTTCGGCTCGGGAGATACGTGTCCTGCGGGATTCGCGCGCAGTGGCTCGACAAGCCCGGCAGTCTGCCGAAGATGCTGGCATAACCATCGAAGGGCCGGGAGCATATTCATTGAACGGAGTAAGGTTATCCGTCTCTTTGTCCGATGACGTGAGGAATGTGTGGACTGTTCTCGGCGAGACTAAATTCGACACGTCCAAGATTCCGTTTCCTTTTGTTGTAAGACATTGGCGGCCAGGTGACTGGATGCGCCCGCTGGGCATGCGTGGCCGCAAGAAGCTCAGCGACATGTTCGTGGATCTGAAACTTGATGTTCTTGAAAAGGAAAAAGCCCTCGTCATCGCTGACGAAGGCTCTCACGTTCTTGCCTTGCTGGGTCATCGTATCGATGACGCTGTCAAGGTGACGGAAGCCACGGCATCCGTCACCATTATCCGTCTTATCTGATCTCGATCTCGAACGGCATCCTTGCGAAGACAAGGTCGCCCTGTCCTTTGGTCCAGGTCCTCTGCCATGTGAGAAGGCTGTTTGCCACGCTCTCAAGCGGGGTTCCCGCGAGCGCGTTCGCCACGGACTCCTCAGGTGTGGTCGTCTTGCCGAACTGCTGCATCAGCTGCTCGATAGCCGTCAGCGGCTTAGGATAGTTCACGATGCCCCAGTTGTCCACATCGGAGTCGCCGGCCATGGAAGCGGCGTAGGCGACAGCGTCCTCCAGCGTGCCGATCTCGTCGACAAGCCCTATCTTCAATGCGTCTGTACCTGTCCAGACACGTCCTTGGGCGATGCTGTCAACGGATTCGAAGGTCTTATCACGTCCCTGGGCGACGATGCTGACGAAATTGTTGTAGATGTCATCCACATAGACCTGCATCCAGGCTGTCTCCTCGGCGTCGAACGGTCTTGTGAGGGAAAGCATGTCGGAATGCTTGTGTGAGTTTACCGGAACCATGTTCACATGCACCACATTCTTGAGGGTCTTGCCGAACTCCGGGATCGCCGAGAACACTCCGATCGAGCCGGTGAGCGTGGTGGCGTTGGTGAATATGTGGTCGCAGCTGTTGGAGATCCAGTAGCCGCCGGACGCCGCGTAGTCGCCGTAGGACGCGATGACAGGCTTGACGGCCCTCGTAAGATCGATCTCTTCCTTTATCTTGCTGGCTGCCAGTACGGTGCCTCCAGGAGAATTGACTCTCAAGACAACAGCCTTGACGCTGGAGTCGGCCCTGACCTTGGCGATGATCCTTGCGAAACGGTCGCCGCAGATGTTGTTGGGATCCTCCTGCTCGACGATGTTGCCGTTGGCGTAGATGACCGCGATCTTTTTCTTGGCCGTGAGGTTAGGAGTGACCTTGGCGGCGGCGTAGTCGGCGAGCGGGATGAATTTCACGTCCTTGTAGCTGTCCTTGGAGGCGAGGGCGGTGAGCTTGTCTTTATATTCCTCCACAGAGAGTATCCCGTCCGCCAGATTGTGCCTTAGCATGTCTTCGGGAAGGGCGATCGAGAGGTGGTCGATGAAGAAGTTGAGCGAGTCCACGCTGACTCCTCTGCTTTCGGCGGTCTCTTTGGCGACGGTCTCCCACATTGAGTCGATCATGGCCTGGTTCTGCTCCATGTTCTCTGGACTTGGCGCGTTCTTGATGTAGGTCTCGCCGGCGCTCTTGTACTTGCCGTGGCGGATGAGCTGGTAGCTGACACCGAGCTTGTCGAGCAAGTCCTTGAGGAACAGCATCCTGCCGCTGATGCCAAGCATGAATGTGTTTCCTCCGTGGTGCGATGTCGTGTAGATCTTGTCGGCCACTGAGGCGAGATAGTAGCTACCCGATGTGAAAGCCTCCCCGTAG
>ULNQ01031165.1_pt1 | contig 10513 bp, 10 predicted proteins | sample 1951951 | NCBI WGS metagenome assembly ULNQ01 (sample SAMEA4835580, study PRJEB28245) | human gut metagenome | biome: gut microbiome; material: fecal sample | place: Denmark | collected 2008
TCAATGAGTTAGCGGGCCGTATAAAACTTCGGTATAAATACAACCCCACAATTTGTCATTATGGAAAAATTTGCGTATATTTGCAACCATAAGCCCGACGTGTCGGGCAGACATATTGGTGAAAGTGTTACGCTTTTATCCTCTCGTGGAAATCTGGTACATTTCAACTTGGACGGGGATTATGCGGCAACGCTCATCACTTGTTATTTCCATGCGGCTGTGTGCCGTATGGGAATATACAGGTGTGGGGTTGTTGTTTATTACGTCCAAGGGTTTTACCAGAGCCTCCACGGGATAGTAAGCAACAGGCTCCACACTTTCCGTTTATTAACCTTGCCAACCAGAATCGGAACCTTATGGAAGGCGCAAAAAACTAAACAATCATGAAAGGAAAAAATGTTTTTACACAGAGTGAATGTGAAATGTTGCGCAGACTGATAAAACAACGCTGTGCTGCGCCACGCAACAAACAGAAAGGTATTCGCGACCAAATGCGTGCCATTGGTTTCTATGGGCGCGATGACTTCGGGATTACGGGTATGACTGTTGAAATATTTGACGGTCTGATACGTGATGGAAAAATAATAGTAAAAGGATAAAGTAACATGGAAATTATCGAAAAGAGGGACAACGCCGTAAAAGTAAAGGATGGCGACAAGGAGTATTGGACGTTGGCCGACATACTGCCAAACAGTGACAAACCATTAGAGGTGCTGATTATAGGCAAAGTCCCGGCACCTATAAGCGTAAAGGCCGGGCACTATTATCAAGGAAATCAAGGACAGTTCTTTTGGAAAAAGCTGAGAGACTATGGCTTGCTGAACATCGGCAAACACATATACGAAGACAATGCCTTGTTGGAAAACGACTGGGGCATTACGGATGTTGCCAAAGAACCTAACGAGTTTTCTGACGAACCTACAGCCGAAGAATATTGCGAAGGCTTGCAACGCATTAAGTCCTTGATTGATAATCACAAGCCAAGGATTATTCTCTTTGTATATAAAAAGGTACTTGACCGTTTAGTTGGACGTAAGTCTGTATATGGTTTCAATCCTGGTCTTGACGGGGAGTTTGGCGCATCAAAGGTGTTCGTTTTTCCCATGAAAGGTACGCCATGCAAAAAAGAACTGCAACTTAAGGCCATGGACGAACTCAAGAAAGAAGTGGAATTAATAAGAAATAACAAGTTTGTTATATAATAATCAAAATGAAGACTTTATAAAAAATGTCTTTTTGTAGGTGGCAATAATTGTTGTCACCTACATTTATTGTACACATTACGCCGTATTTTTACACATTCTAACAAAAATACGGAAGTGTTTGGGTGTTATGTTATACTTGCTTTTCTTTTAACAAAATACAATTTTCATACGGCAAGTGGCAGAATTAGAAATAAAATGTGTAACTTTGTCAGCTAAATGAACACTACTGAACTGCAGAAGGTAAAACAGCGGTACAATATCGTGGGCAACAGCCCCGGTTTGAACCGTGCTATTGACGTAGCCCTACAGGTTGCGCCGACTGACTTGTCCGTGCTGATTGTCGGTGAGAGCGGCGTGGGAAAGGAAATCATCCCTCGCATAATCCACGACAACTCGCCGCGGCGCAGGGAGAAGTATTTTGCTATTAACTGCGGTTCGATACCCGAAGGCACGATTGACAGCGAGCTGTTCGGTCATGAGAAAGGCTCATTTACAGGCGCTATAGGTGAGAGTGAAGGTTATTTCGGCGTTGCCGACAAGGGTACTATATTCCTTGACGAGGTGGGCGAACTGCCACTTGCCACACAGGCACGTCTGCTGCGTGTGCTTGAGACGGGCGAGTATATCCGCGTGGGTGGCCAGAAGATAATGAAGACCGACGTGCGTATCGTAGCAGCCACGAACGTGAACATGCGCAAGGCGGTGAGCGAAGGCCGCTTCCGTGAGGACTTGTATTATCGCCTTAACACCATACCAATACAGATTCCGCCCCTGCGTGATCGTGGTGAGGACATCATTTTACTGTTCCGTCTGTTTGCCATGCAGATGGCAGAGAAGTATCATTTGCCGAAAATAACGCTTACAGACGAAGCCAAGGCCGTAATGTTGAAATATAAGTGGCCTGGCAACGTACGCCAGTTGAAGAACATTACCGAGCAGATGTCCGTGCTGAGCGAGAACAGGGTAATAGACGGCGACGACATACATAAGTTTATTCCGGAAGACGCCGAGAGCATGCAGCTAACAACGATGGCGCAAGGAGGAAGCCACTCGTTCGAGAGTGAGCGTGAGATTTTGTACAAGATATTGTATGAACTCCGTCGCAACGTCAACGATTTGCGCGGCGAGATGAACAGCCTGAGAAAGCAGCTCAATTCATCGCGCAGCGTGGCCGTAACGGGTAGCGAGACTAATCTGCCGTCAATAATATCCAACCACGAACCAGGAGTAGCGGCGCCACAAAGGCCAACATCGGTTGTACAGGATGCCGTTGCCGAGGAAATATCCGAGCCAGAGAGCCTTAACCTTGAAGACCTCGGCCGGCAGATGGTAGAGAAAGCGCTCGAACGCAACGGCGGAAACCGCAAGAAGGCGGCCAAGGAGCTCGGCATATCCGACCGCACCCTTTACAGAAGGATAAAGCAATATGGACTTGAAAAATAAGAAAATATCGCACGACAGGATAAATATTCACGTTATGTCACGCCTGCACAGGGTGGTGATGTTTGCCGTCATGGCAGTAGCATTGGTGTCATGCAGCGTTAAATACAGTTTTAATGGCGCAAGTATCGACTATTCAAAGACGAAGACCATTGAAATAGCTGATTTCCCGATACGCTCAAGTTATGTGTGGGCGCCGATGGGAAGCATATTCAACAACCAGCTGAAGGACATCTTCGCCAATCATACACGCCTGATACAGGTGAAGCGTAACGGCGACCTTAAGATAGAAGGCGAGATAACCCAGTACTCGCAGCGCAACAAGGCCGTTACCGCTGAGGGAACTTCTGCACAGGCGGAACTGTCAATGACGGTCAACGTAAGGTTTACCAATAACGCCAACCACAATGAGGATTTTGAGCGACAGTTTACGGCTACGTCTACATTCGAGACAACCCAGTCGTTTACATCCGTGCAGGAACAGCTCGTGACCGAAATGGTTGAGGACATAACCGACCAGATATTCAACGCAACGGTTGCAAACTGGTAAAATACAGATATACTTAAATGGATTTGGAGCAACTCATAAAACACCCTGAGCTGATGGACAAGGAGACGCTGTACGACCTGCGTTCGCTTCTTGCCCTGTACCCGTATTATCAGACGGCAAGGCTGTTGCTCCTGCAAAACCTTTATCTGTTGCACGACCCGACATTTGATGAGGAATTGCGGCGTTCGGCCGTTTATGTCACAGATCGTGAGGTGGTGTTCAATCTTGTTGAGGCCGCCCACTACAAACTACGAGCTGCCGATAAGCCAAAGGCGGAAGAACCACGCCGTAAAGACGACGGTAACCGTACGATATCGCTCATAGACAAATTCCTTGACTCTATACCCGCTGACAGCGAGAATTCCGTAAACCAGGGAAAGAAGAAGAGAAAGCCGACTCCAGCTGATGCGGCCATAGATTACGTATCGTACCTGCTTGAGACCGAAGGTGATGACGAAGCGGACCAAGATACTGAACGACCGGCTATGCGTGGACAAGATCTCATAGACAACTTCATCAACAATGACGGTGGTCGTATAGAACTTAAGGACGAGCCGGAATATACGCCCGAGTTTGAGAGCAATGACAAGAAAGAAGGTGACGAGAACTATTTTACGGAGACATTGGCTCAAATATATATACGTCAAGGACGATATTCAAAGGCTTTGGAAATTATTAAGCGTTTAAATTTGAATTATCCAAAAAAAAATGTTTACTTTGCAGACCAAATCCGCTTTTTGGAAAAACTGATAATAAATAATAAATATAAATAAACGAAATGTACACATTATTTGTAATCTTAATCGTACTGGCGGCACTGCTTATGATAGGTATAGTGCTCATCCAGGAATCTAAGGGTGGAGGACTGGCGTCAAACTTTTCTTCATCCAACCAAATCATGGGAGTTCGTAAGACTACCGACGTCATCGAGAAGACGACATGGGGACTTGCCGTAGCTATGGTAGTATTGAGCGTATTGTGCTCTTATGTTGCTCCAAAGGCAACCGACTCCGAGAGTGTAATAGAGCGTAACGCAACTGAACAGCAGCAGACAAATCCGAACAATCTGCCTGGATTTGGTGCAAGCCAGACTAAGCAAGCAGCTCCGGCACAACAAGGTAAGGCTGCTGAAAACGCTGCTCCTGCGACGCAACAGACAGAGGGTAATGCTGCTCCGACAGCTCCGCAAGCACCCAAAACACCCGCAAATTAAAGGAAAAATGAAAAAAATACGGGATTTATTTGGCTAATTCAAATAAATCCCGTACCTTTGCACTCGCTTTGAAACTCAAAGCAATCTAACACGGTGGATGTAGTTCAGTTGGTTAGAGCGTCAGATTGTGGTTCTGAATGTCGTGGGTTCGAGCCCCACCCTCCACCCAAGGAAAATAAACGCTAATTACTTGTATGTCAAGTGGTTGGCGTTTTTTCTTTTGTTGAAATTCAACTGTCTGGAATTTGATTTATTGGACTATTTTGAGGCATATTACGCTATTTGTTGACTAATTGTTGACTAATTAAAATGCGTGTAAAATGCTGACAATCAAGGCTGAAATTAAGAGTGGAGAGCAGAAAGTTGACGGAACGTACAATGTCAAGTTGAGATTTACGCTGGATAGGAAGGTGAAAAGACTGTCTACAAGTCTGTTCGTAAAGCCCGAGGAACTGACAAAGACGGGTGATTTCAGGAAAGGTTCTGCGGTTTACAAAGAGATTGGGAAACTTGTAGCGGCTTATCAGGAAAAGTGTAACGCCATGCAAATTGACTTTAACCGTTATTCATTGGATGATGTTTTCACGAGGTTGAGGTTTGAAGAGCGGAAAGAACAGGACATTGACTTCATCGCCTTCTCACGTAAATGGATTGAAAACACGGCTATCAAGGGCGTCAAGAATTATGTGACGGTGATTAACTCGCTTGTTTCGTTCATGCAAAAGGATTACCTGCCAATATCGGAAATCAATCATTCGTTCCTGAAAAAGTATTCCGACTACCTTAATCAACGAAGGAACGAGAGGATTGCGAGGATGAGAACCACTGGCCAACGCATTCCGTCAAACAGGATGATGTCGCTTTATCTCGGTAGCATAAGGCATCTATTTAAGGAAGCGCAGAATGCCTACAACGACCATGATAACGGCTATATCCTGATACCCGGTTCACCCTTTGATAATTTCAAAATTCCCAAACAAGAAGCCACAAGGAAACGTGCATTAGACCGGAACATGATAAAGAAAATCTTTGCCCTGCCATATAAAAACAAGGTGAAAGGTTATAAAAGCACCTGCCGTTATGATTTGGCAAAGGATTGTTTCATCATGTCTTTCTGTCTTATGGGCATGAACTCCGTTGACTTGTACAATGCCTCTGAATTTAAAGACGGCAGGATAATCTACAACCGCACCAAGACAAAGGACCGCCGATTGGACAGTGCAAGGATGGAAGTCGTTGTCCCCAAGCTGATATTGCCCCTGATTGAAAAATACAAGGACAAGACCGGCCAGCGACTTTTCAACTTTCACCACTACTACGCCAATTACAGCGCCTTAAACCGTGCCATAAATTTAGGCCTGAAGGAAATAGGTTCAGAACTTGGCATAGATGACCTTGAATATTACGCAGCGAGGCATTCATGGGCGACAATAGCCTTGAACAAAGTCGGCATTGATAAGTACACAGTCCATGCAGCCCTCAACCACGTAGATGAATCGATGAGGGTGACAGACATTTACATAGAGCGTGACTTCGTTAACGAGAACAAGGCCAACGCAAAGGTCGTAAAGTATGTGTTTGGAAGGTAAAACAATGATGTGAGTATAATAAATAAGTAATTAAAGAATAGCTTTAAATTATTCTTGAATTAATTATTTATCTTACTTCTGTTGCTTTTGTTAAAAAAAAACAATAGGAGACTACTGTTGTGTATAAAATATTAAATTTATACATAAAAATTGGTAGTTGTATGTTTTAATTTGTATAATTGTAAAAAATAGCAATATTATTCTTAATAATCCAATCTTTTAGAAACTGTTGATATTAAATAATATGGATAAGCAATTGAATATAACTCCTTTTGTAATATTTTGTTTTGATATCGTGCAAAATATAAGGTATTTTTTTAATGGTGTAACATTTACAGAAAAAAATAAAATAAACCATGACGTAATGAAATTTATTAATATTAAAATAATTGATAGGCGCATAGATATTGATGCTCCAGAAGTGAAATTGGAATATAAAGATGTGTATACAATATATGAATGGGCACTTTTTATTGCCATATGTTCAGTGAACTCAAAAACATTCTTTGATAATATTTTTAACCAAAAAGAACACAGCATCACTCCATCAGAATTTTTAAAATACTCAGGCTTTTTGGGGTTGTATGTATTAAAAAGTGAAGAGCGTTTAAGTAAATTCTCTCTAATATATTTAAGTTTAGAGAAAAATTTCGATTTGGAAAAATTCGTCAAACTTGATTTAAATTATGCAAGTCACTGTTCCGAATCTGAATATTATGATTTATTAATAAATCTGAATGTTGGTGATGCAATTTTATTACTAGAACAAATAAATGCTTCTGAAGAAATAAAAAAGAAATTAAAAAAAGCATTTCTCGATAAGAACGAATATGAATTTTATAAACTATTAATACAAAACGATGTAGATTTTAATAAATCATCAACAATCTCAAAGGGTTGGTATTTTTCCCATAAATTAAAAAAGCTTAACTATGACTGCGAAGAATATTTTTATGCTGCTATCCGAGACAAGCATTTTGATCCAAATATGATATCTAAAGATTTTATAGACATAGTTCTGTCTAATAAACAGTATGGAGATCCAGATTTGGACTATTTCGGTCTATTTAAACTTTATTATGAACGTCTTGCGTGTATTTCGGCATTCATAGGCGAGTATAAATACTTGTTTATGGATTTAAAAACAATCAATGAATTTTATGAAATTATACAAATTGAGCCAGAATTAAAATTTTTGAAAGATATAACTGCCAATGATTGTATAAATAATACATGTTATGAACCATGGGATAAATTTCATGATCTTTATGCGTCAAATCATGGCTATGGATTACCACAACTTGTGAATAAAAATAAATCGTCGAAAGAATTTATTGCATCAAATGGAAATTACGACCGTTTATCTTGTGAGAATATGTATTATTTGTTATGTGAAAGAAACTTATTAGAAGATGACGAACAAAATTTTTATTCATTTATGTATAGGATGAACAAAGAATGTAATTTTGATGTTGAGCCTCAAAAGATTAGATGGAAAGGAACATTAAGTGAACTATGCCAGTTTTTGTTTTGGTTTACCGACAATGGAGATACTAGACTTTGGAAAAAAATGGCAGATTTTTATAAAATGAATGATAACAGTAAAATAGATACAAACGGAGCATTGAACAGGACTCAAAATAAAACTCCTAGAATTGATGCATTTATAAAAGAAATTGAGAAGAATATAAAAAAATAATATCATGTATTTTCTCATATAACTGTATTCAAGATTTCAGACAAATGGGATAAAGAGATAAAATAAAGGCTGGTGATAATACCCAGCCTTATGTGAATTAGTCAAGACTTAATCTGACAGTTACGCATAAAAAGAGTAGATTTGTAACATAAAAGCAGATTAAGTTATGACCACATCAGAAAAAGTCATCAAGAACAAACTGGGACTGCTTGAGCTGTCCCAACAGTTGGGAAACGTGTCACGAGCCTGCAAGATCATGGGATACAGCCGTGACAGTTTTTATCGTTTCAAGGAACTGTACGAGCGGGGCGGAGAACTGGCCCTGCAGGAGATCTCCCGTAAAAAGCCGGTGATAAAGAACCGCGTGGAGGAGCGCATAGAGCAGGCTGTAGTGCAGATGGCCATAGACAACCCGGCTTTGGGACAAGTACGCGTATCCAACGAGCTGCGCAAGAAAGGCATACTCGTATCTCCCGGAGGAGTGCGTTCCATCTGGCTCAGGCATGACATGGAGACCTTCCAGAAACGCCTGAAGGCACTTTCGACCAAGGTGGAGCAGGAAGGTATCGTGCTTGACGAGAACCAGGTGGCCGCGCTGGAGAAAGCCAAGGCGGAGAAACAGGCACATGGAGAAATAGAGACTTATTATCCAGGCTTCCTTGTGGCGCAGGACACCTATTATGTAGGGTATATCAAAGGCGTGGGGCACATTTACCAGCAGACGGTCATCGACACCTATTCCAAAATCGGATTCGCCAAACTTTACGACAGGAAGAACGCGCTCGTGGCGGCGGACATGCTCAATGACAGGGTGGTTCCGTTCTTCGAGCAGCATGACCTGAAACTGATGAGGATGCTCACGGACAGGGGAACCGAATACTGCGGAAACAGGGAAACACATGAATACGAACTGTATCTGGCCATCGAGGACATCGACCATTCCAAGATCAAGGCCAAGAGCCCGCAGACAAACGGCATCTGTGAACGCTTCAACAGGACTGTCCAGAACGAATTCTACGCCATCGCTTTCAGAAAGAAGATATACACCTCGATAGAACAACTGCAAGCAGACCTTGACACTTGGATGAACTCTTATAACACGCAAAGGACGCACTCCGGGAAATACTGTTTCGGGAAAACACCCATGCAGACTTTCCTCGAAGGAATGGAGGTGGCAAGGAGATATCAATTGCAGGATACAGGGAAAATACAACCTGATGAGCAAGTGATTGGCTCATCAGGTTGTGAGAGTGAGAATAATTGCGTATCTTCGCAGATGGCATCGGACACTCTTTTTGTCCGATAGTATAGAAAATGTCAGAACAAGTCTTGACTATTACACCTTATGAAAAGTCTATGTGTTTTAACATTTGTCTCGTTCCAAGCCCTCTATCAGTCTGCTTACTTGTGTCGGATGGTCTACACTATACTTTTCCGCTATTTCTTTCAGTGTCATACCTTTCTCTCTGTCTTCTCTCATTTGAATGGCGAGAGTACGTTTCTTAGGGTCCAGAGGTTTGCGTTTCCTGCCGTCTTTCTTGCAGTCGGACTCTGTGCCCATTCTTGAAGTTGGTAAAACGTTCATTTCATCATCGTAACCAACACATCTAAATCGCAAAAATGGCTTATCTTCAATCTCCAACACAGCCACTTTGTCCTGCCTTCCTACATGCCTGCTGCTCAACACCTTGAACAACACCTGTCTTTCGTTCCTTGACGTGGAAATTGCAGTTATGCTGTCCATACCGGTAATCAAACTGTCGGCTACAGCAAAATCCTTAAGTGTTATCGGTTTGTACTCCTGCCTGTTGTTTGTCACATGAGCGATGAGGACAAATGTGATTATTGAGCCTCTTTCTTTTGCCTTAAGTTGCAGTTGCTGCATTCCGTCAAACAGTCTTCTGCCTATAATCGGCTGTGTTATGTCATCTTTAAGCCTTGTAATATTATCTAGGATTATTGTCATATCCTCATTTCTTTCATTAATAACCGCACTGACGTCATTCAACCAACTGTCAACGGTGAAATTCTTTTTGTCAGAACGGCAGATATTTGAAAATTTATAATTATACCTGCCGTTTCGTTCGGCTAGAGCTTGATATGACATTTCAAAATCATATAAACAAACATACTGCGATGCTTGTACATATGCCGAGCCTTGTAATTCAGGGAATAGCCTGAAAGGTTCTCCTGTCGAAATGCCATCGGCAAGAGTACTTACGAGTATCGTCTTCCCTGAACTTTTAGGACCGCCCAACAAATGTATTCCACCCATATTCATGACGCCACCGAATAGGATGGCGGTGCTTTCTTGATTATGCCCGTAAACTGCCTCATTAAAGTCTTCCCACTTTGAATGACGTTCCTTGGTATTGCCTCCATCCAGGTCGTCATTCTTTAGCATGTCCTGATATTCTTTATTGATTTTGTTCATTTCTTTCTGTTCCCTGATATGGGCATCCACCTTGGCATTTTCATATCTGATGTCTTCATTACATTTATGCGTACAGTAATCCTTCTTGGCCTTAAGTATGTCTTGAGCCTTTTTATGGCCTTCTTTAGACAGGTATACTTTGCCAATTACGTGTACACATGCGGCAAGGACAGCCCCCGTACAAGCAAATCCGCCGCGAATTAATGCAGTTTTTGTCGCTTCTTTCATGTAAAAATTGTTTTTGATTAAAAAATTGCTGCAAATATACGGTGGCTTTTGCATTGGGGAATAAACTATGAAAGGTATGAGAAAAACTATGAAAACTATAGCTAATTCTCATTATAAATATCATTATAGCAAGATGAAAGAATGTCTGTCTTACT
>ULNQ01024634.1_pt1 | contig 10473 bp, 3 predicted proteins | sample 1951951 | NCBI WGS metagenome assembly ULNQ01 (sample SAMEA4835580, study PRJEB28245) | human gut metagenome | biome: gut microbiome; material: fecal sample | place: Denmark | collected 2008
AATTGCATCAACTACAGAAACGTCAATCTCATTTGCAATGCAGTTAGATGAGTCTGGTCATATTAAAACAATAGAAAAAGATGACTTGTCCCTATATGCTTACCTTCCTATGAGTGAGCATAGATTCAAGTTCCCTTTCTTTATTAATGCAGACTTTATCCCAAAATCTGACCGTGAAGGAGTACAGAGTGACAATCCTTGGAACTATTTCCTTTTCTACAATATTGGAAAGTCCATCCTTTCCATGGTTGCTGATAACGCAACATCAGAAGAAACAGAATATCTGAACCTCCTGCCTACTAAAGAATTTGAATCTACCAGCCAGGACACATCACTTCTAGTTGAAGCATTCAATAAAGGATACAAAGATGCTCTCGAAGAAACTGAATATATTCTGAATGATAAAGGAAAAAGAGTTAGCAAGGACAATATTATTGTCGACAAATCTGACTTGGCAAACAAAATTGGATCTGCAGATTTCTATTCATTAACAGGTACACAAAAAGCATTACCGCATCCAGACATCAAATCAGGCATACTGTCTAAGGACATTTTCAATGTTGAGACAATAACTACCGATAGCGTTGTTTCAACGATCAAAGAAAATCCAGAGAACATTCTTGCATGGATTAAAGGCGCGGACGAATCTACAAGAAATAAATTCTTTGAATGGCTGACCTCATCTGAACAAGGAAAGGAATTAATCTTGAGCATCCCGACATTGAAGTTTGGAGATGAATTCATCAGTTATGATTCTGTCGTCTCAAATGTAGATCAGATTATTACAACTAATAAACTTCTGCCAATTAAAGATGTCTTGACTAACATGGGTTTTTCATGCTCAGACACCATCTTGGACACTCATCCTTTAGTGGAATTTTTGCATAAACAGAATGAAAAGAATTTGTTTACTAAAATTCAAGAGAAGGATTACTGTATGCTATCCTTTGAAGACAGGCTAAGGCTCTTTAAATGTTGTGTTGAGTTTGAAGAAATTGGGAAAGAAACATTAAGCAAATGGAGTTTGTTCAAGAATGTTTTAGGAACGTTTGCTCCGCTTGGTTCTATGTGTGCCTATTCCATTCAAAGGCCAACATGGATGAACAACTATATCATCCACCAATTAGAGGATAACACCTTTTTATCACAATATCTTATTAAAGATGACTCTATCTATACAAATATTATTGAAAAGAATATTGATGACATTTTAACAAAGACAGATATCTCAAATGTGTATTCAGTATTCAGAGAAAAATGGCAGCAATCGTTTACGGCTTCTCTCATTGCCAAGAATGTAACAAATGTCTTGTCTATCGTAGAGCAATCCGACCCAACGACCAAAGCCCAATATATTAAGGGATTAAAGGAACTTCAGCTTTCAAGCACTGCTGTATACTCTAATGATTCAACAGAGTATAGAATAATTAGTATTGCTGCAGGAATTGAATCTTGTATCTCACATATCAGATCAACAATTACAGTTGATGGCATTAAACTACAGGATATTACTTTAAAAGACGAATTCGCTGTTTTATTCAACAATAATAAATACCCATTCTCATTATCAAAGATATTGCCAAATTTCAAATCAGCTTCGAGCCTAAGTGTTGTTGAAGCAAAATTTGCTTCAATAGTAGGTTCTGAAAAGATTTTCGCACAAAATGAAGCAATTCCTGTTGATGTTAGAAATCAGTTATATAACTATCTTTCTCAGGTTGATGTATATCTAAATGCCGAGCAATTCTGTTTTCTGATGATGTTCAGAAAAAGTATGGGTTATTCCGTTTTTGACTCAACGTTAAAGCCAATAATTAAAGTGAACCATGCTTCCACTTTTGTGAACATATTGGAACGTTGCTACAATGGTAACATGGGTGATATCCTTAACGTTTTCCTTAAAGATGCAGGAATAACTTATCCATTTGGACGACTTAATGGAACATATATAGACAGTGATGAATACACTCTTCTATCTGAAAGAGTGCCTTTAGTCATCAACCAATGGGCTAATACTGCAGAGAAGAAGTCTTTCTTACTTAAACTTGGTATTCACGACAAGGAAAGCCAGGAGATAAAAAGAAGAATTTCTTTCATCAATAAGAAGAATGAGAACCTATGGAACATCAATGACAGTAACATCATAAGGTCTTTCCTTAATTGGGTAAAAGATTCTGGTTCCTTCACATTCCCTATTAGCGACAGTAATCAAGTATCAATTCTTGAGGGGCTATTCCAGACATTAAGGATTTCTGGCATTTATAATGAATCGGATTTTTCTAATTCTAAGGAATGGACAAACGAGCTGTACTTAAACTGGAAATCTCCCAATAAGCCTTCTATATATTTGATTGAAGGATTACTTCCATACAGAGGTATTTACAATAATACATATCTTTTCAAGAGCAATACAGACGAGTATACTTATTTTTCAAGCTCGTCAAAGATTTACATATCTACCAATAAAGAGCCTGCATCTATTCTTGCTGATGTATATGCTAACAGAAATATTCCTTTCACAAAAGATGACTGGAATAGTATCTTCCTGGTATCTGCAGATGTCGTGAAGGAGAAGGACCAGAAGATTGCTGAACTGGAAAGACTTCTTGAAGAAGAACGCGGGAAAAATTCTGGTAATTCAGCAGAAGTTGATGAGCATGGCAACTACACAGAAAAAGACAACAATGATGAGCAGAGCCGTTATGAAATTAACAGGGAAGCAAGATTCGCCGCTAAAGATTATCTTGACAGTATAACTGATTATGACTGTAGTGCATGGGACCCTGAATCCGGAAATCACTTAATAAAAGATCTGATCAAATATAAGGAGAAGCCTATTGTTGTAGCGGTCCTGAGTTCTCAGAGAAGTAAGCTCTATTTACATCCACGTGCCTTTGCTGATCTTATGGAGGATCCGGATAACTTGCTGTTAAATTATGGCTCGGATAAAAGAATTCATCCATTATCTTTTGATGACATTTTCAAGGATAACCCTAATGTCAATCTCATTTTTGACACGGATGTTATATCACCCCCAGAGATAGCTGAGTTGGCTAATCGCTATATGTATTCTAAAAAGACCTGCTTTGTTATCGAGAACCCAAGGTACTCACAATCTGATATGATAAAGTCTTTTGGACTCAACGAGAAGAAAGAGGACGGATTTGTTGATACCAGTTTTTCATTTGAAGACATCTTCGGATAAACAGATAAAAATATGCATTATACAAGAGAACAACATAAAAGATTTCTTGACAAAGAACTCACTGCAGTAAGTGAAGAATATTTGAAGAAACTTAACTCGAAAGCAACAGCCTTGCTATCGAATAACGAGATCTATGTAACTCAGTTTGTCAAACTGGATTTAAAGAATAATCCAGAAACGGACTCCGCAAGGAATGTTTTAGGTTCCGGGCAATTGATGCTGAGATTCAAGAAAGACAAAGGCATCCCTAGAAAAAATGAGTATTTTACAGCTGTCATTTTAGAAAAGGATATGTGCTTGCCAAAAAACTGGGGTGACCTCTCCTGGGGAAAACTACGTTCTCATCAAGTAGAGTTCTCTGAAGTTCATTGTGTTTGGCAAGGGAAAACCGATGATAAGGGATTTCTCCTATGCGGATTTTCAGGTATTTCATTGGAGATGTCACAATATCTCACAAAGAATAACCTTCAGGGATGCGTGGTAGTTTTAGGCCCTCAAGAGCCCCCTATGGACTATTATCAGCATCTTATCGAAATTGTCTCAAATACGAAACAAATGCCTGCTTCATCAATTCTTGACTTTGACAAGAAAGATGTTGCATGGAACCCGGATACTATTAACTCTGATAGCAGTAATGCAGAAATCATTCTCAAAGCGCTTGAATCAAAAGATGAGCTCGTCTTTCAGGGCCCTCCAGGAACCGGAAAGACATATTTGATGGCTTCTCTTGTTGCCAGACTTCTGGAAGATGGTAAAAGTGTACTGATAACTGCAATGACAAACAGAGCTCTAATTGAGTTGGCACAGAAGGAAAGCCTCAGTAAATATCTTGCAGATGGTAAAATTATGAAAACCAACGTGTCTGCTGATGAGATTACAGAATGCAGGCATATGTTGCCAATTGAAAGTAAAGCAATAACGTGTCTACCTGGCAAGGCTACCCTATCAACGTTTTACAATTCAAGCGGTTGGGCTGGAAAATGCTATGAAGAGCAACCATTTGATTATGTCATTATGGACGAGGCCAGTCAGGCATTGTTCGGAATGATTGCAGCTTGCAAAAACTTAGGTAAAAAAATAATCTGGATTGGTGACCAGAACCAGATGCAGCCTATTGTTCTATTAAGTGAGGAAACGCTTATCAGGAACGACTATTATATGCTTGCAGATGGATTCAAAACTCTGTGCTCTAATTTTGAATTCAAGTCATTCATCCTGAACGAAACCCATCGTCTACTTCCAAAGGCAGCAGCATTAACAAGTTTATTCTACCACATCCCAATAAAATCTGTCGCTGAGTTTAGTTATCAGTTCGCAGATTCAAAACTCTCCTATTTGCCAAGTGATGGCGGATGTGCAATAATAAATTACGACATGCCTATTGGTGTAAAGGACCACAAAGCCTCCTGTGAATTCACCATCAATATAGTTGAGAATCTACTAGGCATTAATAAGAAGTTAAATATAGCTGTTCTTTCTAAGTTCAGAGCATCTGTGAGGATGTTACAGAATTACTTCATCAGCAAATTTGGAAGCATGGATAATGTTTTGATTGACACTGTCGAACGTGTACAGGGTATGACGTGTGATGTCTGTATTTATTATATACCAAACGCTATGATGGGAATGTCTTTAGACAGACCGCTGTTCAATGTTGCTACAAGTAGAGCTAAACAATTATCCATAGTTATCTGTGATAAAACAATCAGAAACTGTAACTGTGACAATGCTGTTCGAAATTATCTTCGCTCTGCTACCAATGGAATCGTTGAAACAACCTATCCAGATATTGAAGAACAGCCTAAAGAGAAAGGTCAAACTGTCAACACAGAAATTAAAGTTGTGGGGTGGGTTGATCCGTCAAGTTTTGAAACTCCAAAACAACGTTCTGTCAAGTCTGATACAAAAAAGAATTATTACGTTATTGATACAAACGTATTTGTAAACTGTCCAGACATAATCAACAAAATAGATTCAAGATATAATGTCGTTCTATCTGCAAAAGTTATAGATGAACTTGACAAACTCAAAATTAAACTAAACAATGCAGAAAAGCGAAATGTAGAAACAGCACTTCGATTGATTAATAGGGCAATGGACAATGACAATGTATCCATGGAATTGTCAAATCCCGATTTGCTACCTGACGATTTTAATAAGAAATCTCCAGATAACAACATCTTGACCGTTGCGTTGAAGTTTAAGGATGAAAATCCTATTCTTCTTACGTCCGACAACGGATTGCAGGTGAAAGCAAAAGGCCTTAAAATTAAAACTATAACGCTGAAAGAATTTCTTAAACGATAATAAGATATATCTATGCTATCTATGCTTGAACTCGAATCACAGTAAGCAATACCTTCTCATCGAGTATCCACAAGAGAATACTTGATGAGAATGGAAGGATTTTAAGGAACTAAATAACTCGTTCTTAAACAATATGTAATGATATATGTATGAAACAAATTGATATTAGCCAATTGATAGGCGAAGCAACTGAATACGATAAGAAACAGGCTCTGGAGGAGAGAAGACCAAAGAGCTGGTGCAAGAGTGTTAGCGCCTTTGCCAACGGCATTGGTGGTAAACTCGTGTGGGGTATCGCTGATGATGATACGTTGGTCGGTCTTGCTGATGCAAAAGGTGATGCCGAGAAGATAAGCGAAGCTATCAAGGCTCATATTGACCCTACGCCTGACTTTAATCTGTCGTTTGCCAGATGTGAAGATAAAGAATTTGTTGTACTCGATGTCATGCCAGGAAAGCAAACTCCGTATTATTATATTGGTGATGGCCAGATGCAAGCGTTCGTGCGTGTTGGAAACGAAAGTGTTGTTGCAAGCACATCGAAGCACAAAGAGCTTGTATTGAAAGGGTCCAATATGTCATATGACAGTTTGGAGTCTCGTTGGAGATTTGAGGATATGGCATTCTCAAAACTTAGGTCTGTTCACTACAAACGACTGCAACGATCGTTTGAGGATAGTGAGTTCACTTCTTGGGGTATTATTGACGAGAATGGTAAGCTTACAAATGCAGGTGCATTGTTGGCAGACGAATCACCTGTTCGGCAGTCACGTATATTCTGTACACGCTGGAATGGTCTGGATATGACAAGCGGTTTGGGAGAGGCGATTGATGATGTGGAATTGGAAGGTTGCGTAATAGGCCAATTACAAGATGCTGTATCTTTTGTCCGGAACAATTCCAGGAAGAAATGGTGGAAGGAGAATGACTATCGTGAAGAACTACCTGACTACCCGGAACGTGCAGTAACAGAAGCGATAGCAAATGCCATCATACATAGGGATTATATGCAGATGGGAAGTGAAATACACATAGATATGTATGACGACCGTTTGGAAATATACTCACCAGGAGGAATGATGGACGGCAGACTTATCCAGCAGTTAAACCCACTTACAGTGCCATCCAAAAGAAGGAATCCCTTGCTGGCTGATTTCTTCAGTAGATTGGGACTTATGGAGAGACGCGGAAGCGGGATGAAGAAAATCATAAATACATATAGGCGTTATGAGCATCTTTCAGACTATCATGCGCCAGCATTCACCTCCAATGCTTCTGAATTTCACGTGACTCTATGGAACTTGAATTATAAGGGTGAGATAATGGAAGAACTCACGCCAGACAACATCCCCTTAATACAAGAGTTCGTAAAAGACAACGGCGAAGTGGTCGTAAAAGAGTTCGTAAAAGAGCCGTCCAAGTTCGCAAAAGAGTTCATAAAAGCAAGTCGCCAAATTTACAAGCTGATTTCCCAAAATCCGCAAATCAGTGCTGTGCAAATGGGTGAAAGCATGGGACTATCTCCCCGCCAAGTTCAGAAATACCTGAGACGTCTTCAAGAATTAGGAAAGATAACTCGTGTAGGAGGGCGCAAAATGGGAGAATGGAAGATTATCGATGAAGAATATGAGGGATTCTTTGATAGGATATAGGTAATAAGTCTAAACATTTAGAAATTGTATATAACATATGAATAGTAAGTTTGGTTCATTATGGCGTAAATGGGATCTTCATATCCATACTAATGCGTCAGATGGAAAAGGTAACTGTCAAGAAATACTAAATGAGGCTGCTGTTAAACAGGTTTCGTGCATTGCAGTTACAGACCATCATACAGTTGCAAATATTGATTTAATGAAATCATTGGCAGAGCCTATGAATATTAATGTAATTTCAGGTGTGGAATTTCGTACCGAGTATGGAAAGGCGTCTGTTCATATGATAGGATTATTCCCTGATGAATATAATGGGACGAAACTTGATGCTAGTTTCTTAACGGAAAATGTTCTCAATCCATTAGGAATAACTCGATCAAAGATGATTCTGAAGGGGAAAGAAGTATTGAATGGTGAGGGAAAGGATGATGAAACATATTTCAAAAAAGGAATGTTTCAAGTACAAGTAGATTTCAAAGAGGCAGCAAATTTAATACATCAGTATGGAGGTTTAGTGACTGTACATGCTGGTTCTAAATCAAATAGTATTGATGAGGAAATGAAACATGAAGGCAAAGCCAAAAAGAACGTGTCAATAGAAGATTCTTTAGGACCAGTAAAAGAGGAGCTTTTTAATGAAGGATATATTGATATTTGCGATATTACAAACCCCAAGGAGGCCATTTTCTATCTAAAAACATTTGGGAAACCTTCAATTACAACATCAGATGCGCATGAGGTCAAAGAGGTTGGCACTAAAGCATGCTGGATTAAAGCAGATTTGACATTTGAAGGATTAAAACAGATTCTGGCAGAACCTGAACGAGTGAGCTATGATGTTCCTGAAATTTTAGAGCGTATAAGAAAGAATCCTTATAAGTTTATAAAAGGGCTTCAGATAAACCGTACTTCAACTGCAACAATGCCAGAGAAATGGTTCGACAACATTGATATTCCATTAAATCCGGGTTTGGTCGCTGTAATAGGAAATAAAGGTAGTGGGAAAAGTGCTCTTACAGATATCGTGGCATTGTGTGCGGACACTGCAATACAGAATTGGTCATTTTTAACGCCTTCAAAATTTAGAATGGCTAAACCTTATAACCGTTCAAAGCAAACAGAGGCCTCTATCGAATGGTTTGACAAGTCTCATTCGACTATAAAAACGCTTGATATGTCTTCTGATACCACACAACCTGAACGAGTAAAATATATTCCTCAGAATTTCCTTGAAACACTATGTACTACGGAAGATGACAATCAATTTGAAAGTGAATTGAAGAAAATTATCTTTCAATATTTGGAGCCTGCAAAACGCTATGGACAAAATGACCTTGACAGTATTATAAACTATCTGACAAAAGAAAATACAGCCTCTTGCATAGGAATTCAGGACATGATAAGTAAAATCAATAAGGATATTATTGAAAAAGAAGCAATGCTTGATCCTGAATACAAAAAGAAATTGGCAAATGACTTAGCCTTTAAGCAAGAACAGTTGAGTAATGCTCAGACGTCAAAACCAAAGGAGGTACAGAAACCTTCTATTGAAGATAATCCAGAAGCACAACAATCAAAACTAAAAATTGAACAACTGCAAGATGCGTGTAGGCAACTTGAATTAAATATACAATCAGCACGTGATTCACGAGAAAAGCTAATACGATTGATTCGAGATATAACAGTCAGCAAAGATAAGTTGATTAGGCTGACAATGAATATTGAATCAGAAAAAAATGAACTAAAGCCTTTGTATGCAGGAATTGGATTGAACATTGATGATGTATTGACCATAAAATTTAATAAAGAACTAATAGATTACAGTATAGGCAAATTAAGTGAACAACTTGCAGAGATTGAGCAAAATTTAAATGAAACAAAAGAGGGCAGTCTAGTTTATGTATACAAAAAAACTCTTGAACAGCTTGAAATAGCCAAAGAGAAGTTGAGTGCACCAGAACTAGAATATCAGAAATATCTCAAAGACAAGCAGGAATGGGAAAAAATGATAGAGGATATTATCGGAACGCCTAATAAAAACGGAACAATCAAGTTCCTCCAAGCACAGATAGAATACATTGAACGAAATCTGCAAATGGATCTTGATAGACAAAAAGAAACAAGGAGGCAATACGTTACTGAGCTTATGCAGAAAAAATATGAAGTTCTTGACATCTACAACAACCTGTTTGCTCCAATAGTTCAATTTATCGAAGAGTATAAAGCTGACTTGAAAGATTACCCAATAGAATTTGATGCTTCTTTTTCAATAAGAAACTTTGCAGACCGATTTTTTGACTTTGTCAGTCAACAAGCTTCTGGGTCATATTATGGTAAAGAACAAGGAGCATTGAGAATTAAGGAGAATATCGAGTCTGTTGAAGAAGATAGAATTGAGTCTTTCGTACATTTTGCCAACCTTATTAATGATGATTTATTAAGGGATAAACGAGATGGGCAGAATAGTGTTAAACAAATTGATAGCCAACTGAAGAAAGGTCATGATAAACAAGAACTTTATGATTTTATTTATGGAATGGATTATGTAATGCCTTTCTTCCAATTGAAAATGAATGATAAACCTTTGTCCTCATTGTCTCCAGGTGAGAGAGGTGCACTCCTTCTCCTTCTATACTTGTTTATTGACATGGATGACAAACCTTTGATAATAGACCAGCCAGAAGAAAACCTTGACAATGAGAGCGTATTCAAGTATTTGGTCCACTTTATAAAAGCAGCTAAGAAGAAACGTCAGATAATCATGGTTACTCATAATCCTAATCTTGCTGTAGTATGTGATGCTGATCAAATAATACAGATGAAGATTGACAAATTGCATGGTAATGAGGTAACATATGAATCTGGTGCTATTGAGAATCCAAAAATAAATAAGATTATTGTAGATATCTTAGAGGGTACCTATCCCGCATTCCACAACAGGGATTGTAAATATTTTGATAAGTCGATAAAAAATTAAAATATGATACAAAAGCTTCATGAGAAATAAATGGATAAATTGACCAAAGAGCAGCGTCATCGTTGCATGTCTGTGATAAAGAGCAAGAACACAAAGCCAGAATTGTTGGTGAGAAAGTTCTTGTTCGGCCGTGGGTTTCGGTATAGACTGAATTATCCACTGTTTCCAGGGCATCCCGACTTGGTTTTGCACAAAAACAAAACTGTTATTTCCTGAACAACACGCCAAAAAGACGCCAAATTTGGGAAAGAAAAATCGCTAAAGGGCTCGTTGTGAGTTCTTTAGCGATTTGGGGAGTGGTCCCACTTGGGCTTGAACCAAGGACCCCC
>ULNQ01034318.1_pt1 | contig 10470 bp, 18 predicted proteins | sample 1951951 | NCBI WGS metagenome assembly ULNQ01 (sample SAMEA4835580, study PRJEB28245) | human gut metagenome | biome: gut microbiome; material: fecal sample | place: Denmark | collected 2008
CCTGTTTTAACGGTGAAAAATATTTATGCCACGATTGTTTGGTTAATATAGTTAATAGCAGAAAATCGGAAATGTTTTTAGACAACATGCCCACAGTCGTGACGACTGACGCAAATCAAAATCGATACATTACGATGATGCCCGAAAATGTCAAGGCTTTATATAGTATGATTATCGAGTTAGAAGAGTATAATAAAAATATTTCAGAATTAATTTCAAGAATTAGAAATCACATGAACTATTTTAAAAATTAATTTGGAGAGTGAAAATGATTTATAGAATAGCAAAACATATCGATAGATTTTTAACTATTTATGTTATATTGACATACTCAACTATGCATGCGTCTATAATATATTTTTTAATTTTTTTGAAAGCGAGATATAAATAAAAAGGAGCGGCTAATGAAAGAAGGTGTAAAAGAAAGAATATTAGAAATAATTAACAGAACAGATTTAAAAGATAAAGAGAAAATAGCTCTGATAAAATTTTTTATATTGGAGGATGAAAATGAACTTTATTTTGGAGGAAAAAAATGAAAGTAAAAAAAGAATATTTAGAAAATGATAAAAATATAATCGACTTTTTAGAAGAAAATCAAAATAGAGAAGATTTTGAAATAATAGATTTGAATACGAATAAAAAAGTTTCTGTGCAAGAATGCGTAGATATAATGATAAAAAACAGCTCAATTTATAACGATAGCAAGTAGGATAAATAATGACTGAAAATTGTATTGAAACAGATTTTAATCCAGCTGAATTATTGCAAATTTCATTTTTGAAAAAGGTTTATAAAACGATTGAAGAAATAAATATTAAAGAGGGTTTTAAAAATCTTTCGGAATATGAAAGAGATATAATAAATAATATATTGCACATGTTTTTAATTAAATTATTTACGGTTAACGGAAAATATATTAATAAAAGCGAGCGTAAAATAATTGATAAACTAATTGTAGTTGTAAATTACGATATTAAAAGAATTGAAAAAGTAAACGAGTTAGTAGAGCAATCGCTATATTTTCTCAATCATTTAACGAGTAAAAAGATATTAATTAAAACAAAAAAGAAAGATATTTATTATAGATTAAATAAAGAATATATAGAAGAATTAGAAAAAAATAAAAGGAATTGAAAATGAAAAATGAATTAAAAACTAAAAACGAAAAAATCATGAAAAATCAATTAATCGAGGCTTTAATTAAATATTTTGATTTGAGTAAATATAATTACGATTGCATTGAAAATATAGAGATAAAATTAGACGATAAATATAGCGTTGTTATATCCGAACAAGATTTAAAAAATTATTTTGAAATACAAGAGAGGTATAAAAATGAATATAGAAAAGTTAGAAGAAGAATTAAAGAGAATAGACGAAGAAGTGGCGAATAAAGATAGAATAATTACAGATTTAAGAATACAAATAAATAATGTTGAAGAAGAAATTTGGAACTTAAGAAACGAAAGAGCTAATATAAAACAAGAAATAACTAAATTAAAAAATAAGAATAGAAAAAAATACGGAGTGGCTATAATTAGAAAAGATTATAAAGAGGATATCGTAGAAGAATTTGAAACTTTAAATGAATGCTATGATTATATAGATAGAATGACAAGAAAAAATAAAGTAAGTAATATACGAATAGATATAAATCCAGAGAGAAATTAAAAAAGGAGAACTAAAATGAAAACGAATATGGAATATTGTAAATATCAAAACACCTTAAAAGCATTGAAAGAGCTTAACGAAATATTAGAATGGGATACGGACGCTATGTTTAATTTAAGCGATGAAGAATATAGAGCCATGATTAAAATAATAAAAATAGCTATGACTATTAAGGAAAATTATGATTATAATAATATTAAATTAGATTAATAAAAATAATATCTTAATTTTACTTGAAAAAATAAGATAATTATATTAAAATAAAAATAAGGTAAATACTTAAAATGAAAAAGCCATTCAATACATTAAACGATTGTTTTATTCGGTATTTCTTTACCGACAAGGGCGGGGAAAAAGTTCTTCTTGATTTTATAAATGCCGTTATGATTAGCGCGGACATGAAAACTTTTAAAGCCGTTGAAATTTTAAATCCGTTTAATCTTAAAAAACATTACAAAGACAAAGAGACAATACTTGATGTTAAGTGCATAACAAAAAACGGAACTGTCGTAATTATTGAAGTCCAACTTTCAGGCAATTCAAGGTTTCCAGAGAGAATATTATATTATTGGGCTTCAAATTATAGCAAACTTTTAAAGAAAGGCGAACAATACGAAGAATTAACTCCCGTAATCAGTATTAATTTACTAAATTTTAATTTGAGTAAGAAAAATGATAATGTGCATAGCTGCTATATGATTTACGATACAAAAACCGAGCGACTTTTAACAGACCATTTACAGATACATATGTTAGAATTAAAGAAATTTAAATTCAAAAATAATAACTTGCCAAAAGATTTAAATTATTGGCTTGGATTTTTTACCACTAAAAATATGGAGGAATATATGTCTGAAATAGTAAAAGAAAAACCTATAATGGAAGAAGCGCATAAACGATACAACAATTTTATCAGAAGTCGACTAATGATGACGGAATACGAGAAAAAAGAACTTTATCAATACGATAAACAAATATCGCTTGAAGATAAAAGACGAGAAGGCATAAAAGAAGGAATTAAAAAAGGCAAACTTGAAGGTATAAAAGTAGGCAAACTTGAAGGTGAAAGAGATAAATCAATCTCAATAGCTAAGACTTTAAAACAAATGAATATGGATGACGACTCCATTAGTAAAGCTACGGGATTAAGCATAGAAGAAATACGCAAACTGCACCCAGACGGAAAAAAACTTTAATTTATTTTATTGTTTTTATACAGGTTGTTTAGGCAATTCCCAATCTAAATTATAAGTTTGTCCTGCCGTTCCAGATAGTGCCAATATAGTTCCTGCGCCTTGATTTGAAATCATAATCTGTAAATTTTCTTTGCCTGTAGATATTTTATAATTTATTTTATCTTCAAAGAAATCTAACATTCCAATATTAGTATAAGTCACTATTTGGGATTCTATTAAAATTAATTGCCCTTTTAGTTTATATTTGACATTATCATAAGGCAACTTACCGTATGTTGCGTAAATGCCAAAATCTTCCGAAAATTCTGCGCTATTAATAATTGAATTATTAAATAAGCATATTTTATTATCTATAATTTTTATATCGTCAAGGTTTGTGATAGAATTCCCATTACTAAATTTACCATGTAAATATAAATAATTGTTATAATAAAGAGGCGTTAATTGAATGCCAATAATTTCGTCTTTTATAATCGGTATAATATTCCTCGTTAACTTTTTATTTATTTTATTTGTGGTTTTTATTATTACCGTGCTATCTTCCGAATTATTACCAAGCAATTCAATATTTCCTTTTAATCTATAATAACCTTCAATATTTTTAATTAAAGTTAAATTACTGCAATCTTTAGTATTATTATCAGTCAAAGTATTTTCGCCAATTAATATTTCAGATTTTTCAAAATTATAAATATCAAAATTATCTCCAAGTCTTAAATGATTCATTAATTCGTTTACTTTTTTATCCAAAACTTCAATAGCGCTTTGTATATTTATTTCTTTTTGTATTTTATAAATATCCGTATTCTTATGTGTAGCCATATTAAAGCTAATAATTTCATCCGTTTCAATATTAGTTCCGTCCGAATGTTTAAGTTCAATACAATAAACTGTTGCGTTTTCTATATAACTTTGAAAACTCGATAAATCGCTAATTTCTTTTCTAATATAATATATTAAATCTTTATTTGTGTTTGAAGTTATATAGCCTTCTATCGCTTTTATATAAAGCGAATCGGATTTATTATCCTCTATATTAAAATAGTTTTCTAGTATTCCATTTGAATAAATTACGATTTGCGAACTATTATTAGGACAAGTTATATTTCCTTTTATAAATACTCTATTATTTTGATTTTCTATTTTCAAATAAGTATAATTAAGATTGCCGTAAGAGGCTAAAATATAATTCTGTCCGTTTTGTATATTTTCTATTGGAATATCAATATTAAATATAATTATTTGTTTTTCGTTATTGCTTTCTATATTATCGTTATAAATATTAAATACAGGCATTCCAAAAGCGTTATTAAAAGTATATTTAAAAAATAAATTAGAGTTTGTAGATTCGTTTTTTATTTCGTTTTCTTTTGATTGACTTTTCTTTCCGCAATAAAAAAATTGAGATAATTCTGCAATTATAAGTCCGCCGTCTTTAATGCCATCAAATTCCGATATTTTTAACATAAAAGACGATTTGCTTAAAGTTTCTTTTATAGAACCCTTAAAAATATATTTATCGTTATTTTTTTCTAATACAAAATTATAAGCTATATCGCTTTCGTCTATAAGTTTAATATTATAAATTTCTTTTAGTTGTTTTTTAATGGGCGGGAAATTATCCTCATCTGAAGAAAAATCTAAATTTATTTTTGAATTATCGAAACTTACGCAACGAGACGATACCACGCCTCCTTCACTTTCAACGGGAGCGTCTGCTCGCCTATTTAATCTTTCGTATATATCCTTAATATTTCCAGCAGGAGCTTCACTACTCGCTCCTCCTTTTATTAATTCAATATTTTTTATTATTTGATTAATATCTTCGGCATAAATAGTTTTATCGTTTTGTCTGGCTTCGATTTCTTTATATTCTTTAGGTTTATCTAACATACTTAATAACTCCAGCAAAGTTCTGACAATTAAAAATTATCAGAACTCTGCAACGCGCTTTTTTATCTTTAATTATTAGTAAAATCGGAAAATTGAAAATAATTCGTTTCCGACTGAATATTGAACCATACTTGCCACTGTGATATTCTCATTACGCTTTGACGATACGCTTCTATCAAATCTCTTTTGTCTGCAATCTGCGGAATATAATATTTTTCTGGTGGTTTCGTCAAAGGAACTTTTATATACTTTATCCGAGTTTGGCAAGCCATAACGCTTATAATAATTATAGTAATCGTTAGATATTGAATTAATTGCTTCATTATCCGTCCTTGTCAGAGCTTCTCGCTCTACTTTTTTAGTGTATTCTTTAGAGTTATCAAAACCTTTAAGAACTACCGCATTTTCTTTATCATATTTAATTTGTTTTTTTAGAGCTTCGTTTATGAGTTCGAGATTTTCAATCTCGTCTCTATATTCTTGAAGTTCCGTTTCTTTTTCGCTTATAGCCTTATTTTTTACGGCTACGGTAATAGCGAAAGCCCCAAACGCTACAATTATTAAAAATATAATAATAGACGCTTTGGCAATTTTAGATTTTGACAAAAATGTTAAAACACTTGCTAATCCCATTTTTATTCTCCTTTTTTTATTCGCTCGTTGTCTCGCTGAAAAGCCCGATAATTAAAAATTATCGGCGCTCGACAACTCGCTTCTTTTTATTATTTTTATTTTTTATTTTAAGGCGTTTGCCTTCTCGCAACATGCGGGCAGTCGCCTTACTAATTCCCATCGTTTCGATATTTCTCCTATCTCATTACTCAATTCAATAGACTTATTTAATATATCTTTGTAGTCGCATAAATGATAATAGATTGATTTATACAATTCTTTATCTCTATCGCAATCCGTTAAATCCGCTTTTTCGTATATTTTATCAATGCAATTTTCAAGCGTTTCCATTTTTACTTTCTCCTTCGCTTTGTTTTATTTTGTTATCCTTGCCTTTTAATATCATAATATTCTTCGCAAATATCGATGCATCCACAGGGCATAAAACAAAAAAGCAAGAGATACTGATAAATAATAAACCTTTGCAACTGTCCGAACTTAAAGCTCCGATTGAACTTAATCTATGATATTGATACATTATAAAAATAACTATCAACACTTTAAATATATTGCTTATTCTTTTCATATATTCCCTCTTATGCGATTATATAAATACGCTATTATTCCGAATATCGTTCCCAATGTTAAGAAAAATCCAGCAAATAGTCCAAAATCTTTTACTACATCTCTCAATTTGTTTGGAGTTATCGACTTGTCTATAGCTTTTGCATGCTCTTCTATTTTACCCTCAAAAGACTTAATTTTTTGTTCCATATTTTTTATATTCTCGTTCAAAGTCCTTATATCAAAAGATAAATCTTTCCAAGTGTCGTTTATTTTATTTAACTTGGTGTTCATGCTTTCCATATCCGTTTTTAATGTTTCCATTCTACGCCATATTTCCGCTTGTCCTTTATCTATTCTTTCTACTAAAGTTATTAATCCGTTACCGTTTCGTTTTCCGTCTTTATCGAAACCCAATATTAATTCAAGCGATTCGATTCGTTTGGTTAATTTTTCAACTTTAATATCTTTATTCTTCGTTGCCATTAATCACACCGCGTTTGCCCTCTTTAGCCAGCCTCTTCTAAATCTCTCTTGGCTTGGGTCCTTAATTATAATAGACTCGTAATGTTTAATTTCAATTTCCGTAAACTTCTTGCATTCTTTATCGCTCGCCATTTTCCAAGCGTTAATAGTCTGCTTTCCTATAATTCCGTCATCCGCTATTCCGCAAGATTTTTGCCCAACTTTTATCGCTATTTTTGGACCAGCATTGACGCCAAGTAGAAAAAGATTGCTTGCGAAATCTTGATGCTTTACAATATCGCATTTTAATTTTTTCCAATAGTTATTTTCAAAAAAATATTCCACTACTTTTGTAATATTTTCGTTTTCAAGTATTTTATTTGAAAGCAGTATTAAATCATGTGTTCCATATTCTTTTTTTAATTTATCCACTTCTTCCCAAATGCTTAAGTTAGGATTTTTCTTTCTCGCAACTCCCAAAACGGTTTCGCCGCCTTTGTCCTGCGGTATATTAGAATAGACTATTAAACCTTTTTTAGTATGCAGGTTTTCCCACTCTTTTAATAATTCGTAAGATATTTTAAAATCTGCCATTATGGTTGACACCATTATCCCCCTTTTTTCAATTCGTAAACTTTTATATATTTTGTGGTATTTTTTACGGTAGCTATATTAAGGACTTGCTCTCGCTGTTTCAACGCTTTTATTTCCGTTTCTATATTTTCAATAGAATCGCTATATTTATAAGTGGAAGTTTCATGGCAGGAAATATTAAATCCGTCATGGATTATTTTCCCTTCTTTACTTTCTACAAGAGATATAACCTCGTCTTTTATAGCGTCTATATCCTCTTTATTTTTTCTTTCTATTTCTTTTAATTTTAAATATTTTTCCAAAACGACTCTTTCTTTCTTTTCCAAATTTGAATTATCTTTTTTCATAAAATATTATCCTCAATTAATCAATTTATACTTATATAAAATAATATAAGGATAATTCACTTTCGATTTCAATGGACAGTCGTCTTATTTTTCAACCACATAAGGTATTATTTCTATTAAAGATTTTTTTAATTCCGATTTTATCGATTCTATTCTTTGAGATATATTGCTTTGCGAAACTTTTAAAATCTTCGCTATTTCTCTTTGAGTGTATCCTTGAGAGTATAAATCGATTATTTTCTTTTGCTCTTTTGTAAGCATTGCAATAATAATTCTTTTTATATCTCTATTTTCTATATTAGATAAGCCATGCGAATAAACTATTGAGGATAAATTATCAATATTGCCTACGCTTTTATTATAATTATTTATAGTTTTTTCAGAATAAATATTATTGTCTTTTTTTATATTTCTTAATTTTTGATTCATACTTTCGCATAGCTCTTTGCATGAATGTCTATTTTCGCATATATTACAGGTTTTATCCTTAATCATTTATACTCCATTCATTTTATTTATATAAATAGATATTTCCTTCGCTTTGTCAACCGACAGAGGCTTTTTTATATTTAATTTTTCGCAAGCCAAATCTATATCATATTTTAAGTCTATAAGGTTTATAGAATCTTCTCTATAAGCTATATCTTCTATATTTATATTGCTTATATATAAAACGCCTAAATAAGTTATCATAATTATTATAATTGCCTCAATTTTACCACATTATCAAATATATTCAATTTTATTACTTCGCATAAACATGGCTTTATAAAATAAGATTTATTTACTTCGTCTCTCAAATATTCAAACTCTACTAAATCAAATAATTTTAAAAAGTCTAATGTCTCGTAATATTCAAAAGTATAATATTCTTTTAATACATGCCTTGATTTCATTATTTCGTTTGATAATTCTATCGCATCCTCTTTATTTTTAATCCAAGTTTCAAATTCTTCATGAGAATTAATTCTATGCCTAGTTTTAGCGTCTTCCTCAAAATCAGTATTTTTATAAGTCGATTTATTCAAATCATATTTTATAGAACAGCTCGATAAATACTCATCACTTTCCACAGTTTTATCGACTCTTCCCATCATCCATTGCTTAAACTTATATTTTGCTTTATTTTCTCTAAATCTTGTAGAAATAAAGTTTATTTTATTATTATATAATTCCAATCTGCCCTGTTCTAAAAAACATATTTCGCCTATAACATCCAAAACGGTTTTCTTATTATCGTTATCAAGCAATATTGCAATATCTCTCGAACGCTCTTCTTCCTCTTGCCAATTTTCAATGTCATAATTTTGTTTTATATAAGATATATTCTCATAATCTTCTAAAATCTCTCGCATAAACGGAAGCGATTTATAAGGCGGTATATTTATCTCCGTATATATTTCGTATAAATTGTCGTTAGTATCTGTTATGCTATGCACTTGTTTATGTCCCTTAAATATTAATAGTCCTCTCTCTTTATCTAAAGTCCATACTCTTTGATTTCCTTTACCATCCCCGTAATCTTTAAACTCGGGAATAAATATTTCAAGCTTTCCGCTTATTATCTTTCCGTCTTTTTCTATAATATCATTATCGCTTTGAGGCGTTTCAATAAAATATACATGCGGTTTTAATTTATTGTCCAATATATCTGTTTTCGATACTATACTCTCTATTGCATGCCTACTTGTATCGCATATTTCAAAAACAACCTCAGGGACATCGTTTGGCTCTAAAATCGAAGGAGTATAATATTTAATAGGTTTTAATTTTATTATGATTCCTTTTCCAGCTGCCAAAGTTCTTGCCGTGTCTATAATTTCTTCTCCGCTTTGAACATTCTCTGGGAAAGATTTTAAATAAGGATATTTGCTTTCCAAAAAAACATTTGAAGGAACTTCGGTAGTAAAGCTTGCCCTAATATCGCTCGCCGTTATCGTCACCGTATCCAAAAAAGAATATTCGGGCTTTTCTACAAAACCAGAAAATATAACAGTTGAATTTTTAATATCTTCATTATCAAAAACTCTTTTAACCAAAAGCCTATTTCCATAAATATTGATAAAATCGTCAAATAAGCCGTCTTCGTTTCTAAATGTTATGCTTATTTCGTTTGTTTGAATAGTTGAAAAAGTAATTGCCTCGCCTTCAATATCTGCCGTGTCTATTTCCTCTATTCTCGGCTCGATAATCAAGTCTTTATCCATGCATGTTAGTTTATTATTGTCCGTCCATTCTCTTGTGCAGAATAATTTTTTAATATTTATTATTATTTTCTTTTTTGTATATATAGTTTCAAAGTTATTAAAATGTATCGCTATATAGCTTATTCCATTTTCTTTATATTGAAAATAGGATTTATTTTGATTGTATAAATCTTCCCAATTAAAAACCTCGACATATCCTCTGTCTGCTGAATTGCTGTTTGCGTCTATAACCGTAATCGAACCTATATTAAATAGATTATATAGCATAGCCTCGTTAATTTTAACAATATCGTTAAAATAAGATTTTGAAATATTTGAAACTATTTCGTTTATCGGAGCTATCCAAACCCCGCCTCTAGGAACAAATATCAATTTTGTATCTGGGCTTGCTATATCTAATTCTATTATATTTGCAAAACTTTTTAACATAGTTTAAACCTTTTAATTTAAATATAAAAATAAATCATCCTCGTGAAAAATATTCTACAACCGCAGAACCGTCTTGCCCCTTACCACCTACTGGCAAAGGACTTTGCCAATTTTCTCCACCTTTTCCTCCAGCTCCAACCGTAATTTTTATTTGTTTACTATTACCGAGTATAGCTCTAGTTATTTCAACTATAGCTGCAGAACCAGAACCTCCCCCAGCTTGACCTCCGTCTCCTCCGTCACCGCCAGAGGCTAATGTAATATTATTCATCAATATTGCTCCTTTTGGATTATTTCCAGTTCCGTTAACTCTTTGAACAGATGTTCCTTGAATTAACTTTCCCATTCCAGAAGCCTTTCCTCCTATACCCATTTGCCATTTTAAATTACCTAAATAATAACCACCTACTCCTCCTCCACAAACTGTTATATCTTTATTGTTTATAGATATTTTAGAAACGCCGCCTGCTTCTGCATTTTTTGTATCAG
>ULNQ01025245.1_pt1 | contig 10425 bp, 7 predicted proteins | sample 1951951 | NCBI WGS metagenome assembly ULNQ01 (sample SAMEA4835580, study PRJEB28245) | human gut metagenome | biome: gut microbiome; material: fecal sample | place: Denmark | collected 2008
AAAATGAAAAAGATAACGCTTTTAATCTGCCTGATGCTCTGCGGTCTTTTCGTCATTGGCGGAGCAACTGCCAGCGCTGCAGGCAAGAAGCCCATGGATAAGGAAAAAGCAGTGAACGGCCTGCATGACAGCTTTCTCTTTGACAAGGAAGAGCTTGGCGAGCTTTTTGACAGCGGCATCAGCTATATGGAGCTGAAAAAGCTCTGCCTGCATGCCTACGCAGCGAAAAAGCCGGTGAAGGAGGTGGCGCAGCTGCGCGATAAATACGTGTGGACGCGCGTTGATTATCTGCTGGGGCTGACGCCGGAGAAGCTGGCGCGTGCTGAGCATGAGTATAAGGTTGACCGTATCCACCGCTTGTTTGGCCTGGATAAAAAGCTGGTGGATAAATACATGCGCATGGGCTATGCTTCGCATCAGGTGAAGCGTGCGATGTTCTTGGCGCGCCACTGCGACAAGAGCGTGGAGGAGCTGCTGGCGATGAAGACACGACAGCAAAAATGGGGCGACATCTGCGAGCAGCTGGGACTGCCACGTGATGCGTGTATGAAATAGTAAAATTAACCTGAAGCCTTGGGGCGGTGTGAGTGCACCGCCTTTTTTCGCTTGTATAAAGAAATTTTTAACTCCCAAGTTTTTCGCCTATAGAAGAAAAAGCACTTGAAATTAAGAAGTTTTTCGTTTAGAAAAGAAAAACTTTGAGATTTTTGTAAGTTTTTCTTATGGAGAAGAAAAACTTGCGTAGGATTATCCTTTCTGTTATGATATAAAGGACAAAGAAGTATAATGCTAGTTTGGGAGAGGAGGATTTGTATGATTGTACGTCAGACATATTTGGAAAAACTAAAATTGATGCGAGATAAAAAGATTATCAAGGTTATTACAGGTGTGCGTCGTTCCGGTAAGTCGACACTGCTGGAAATGTATAGAGATTTTTTAGTGAGCAGTGGTGTGCATCCTTCATGCTGTCAATATATAAATTTTGAAGATTTGCGTTGGGAAAGTCTTAAGGATTATCATGTTTTATATAATCATATCCTGGAAAACTTATCCCCTAATGAAAAAAATTACATATTCTTAGATGAAATACAAATTGTTCCTGAGTTTCAAAAGGCTATCAACAGTTTGTTCTTACGTGATGATGTAGATATTTATATTACTGGTTCTAATGCATATTTGCTTTCTGGTGAATTATCTACATTGTTGTCTGGAAGGTATATTGAACTGAGCATACTACCGTTGTCGTTTAAGGAGTATTGGGAATTAGTCGGTGGAGATAAAAAGACGGCGTTTAATAAATATTATCTTAATGGTGGCTTTCCTTATGCTGCAACTATTGATAACAAAGAAGTTCGCTTGGAATACTTTAGAGGTATATTCAACACTGTTTTACTTAAGGATATTGTTGAACGCAAGAGAATTTCAGACGTAAAGCTCTTAGAAGATGTAATACGATTTTTATTTGATAATATAGGAAATATAGTTTCAACTAAAAAAATAGCTGATACCTTGAACAGTAATGGCAGAAGGACTACATCAGGGACTATTGATAACTATATTCGAGCACTAAAAGATGCTTTTATTTTGTATGAAGCAAATCGCTATGATATCAAAGGGAAAGAGTTTTTGAAATCACTGGAAAAATATTATATCGTTGATATAGGCTTGCGTAACCTTTTATTGGGTGAACGCACTCGCGATATCGGACATATTCTTGAAAATATTGTTTATCTGGAACTTTTGCGAAGAGGATATCAGGTCAGCATAGGAAAATTAGATCTGCTCGAAGTAGATTTCATTGCTCAAAAAGAGGATAAGCGCATTTATTATCAAGTATCAGCAACAGTTTTAGATGAAAAAACATATGAGCGTGAGTTTGCTCCGCTAAAAAAGATTAATGACAGCTATCCGAAGTATGTGCTTACTCTTGATGAATTCCCTATGGGTGAGGATGGGATTGAGCAAAAGAATATAATAGATTTTCTTTTGGAAGAAAATTGAGTCAAGTAGTTATATTGTTTCCTACATCCAAAAGTTTTTCGCCTGCAGAAGAAACAATGCTTAAAAATCAGAAGTTTTTTGTTTAGAAAAGAAAAATTTTGAGTTTTTAGTGAGTTTTTCTCATACAGAAGAAAAACTTGCGTAATATATACATTGCTTGCTGTTGCGCAGTTATTTTGAAACTGTAACCTGCTTTACATTATTTACTGCAAAATAATCGGAAGTACGCAAAGTGTAATATTTTCTTGACACTATTAATGCAGAGTGCTACACTAGGCACAACTTCAAAAAAGACCACAAACCGTTGAGACGGAGATCAAGTCAGCAGATGCGCTTACAGAGAGTTCGGGCAGGTGGGAGCCGGATAGAGATGCAGGCTGATAAATGGACCGTTGAGGGTGCTGTCAAATCGCGTAGGCGAGAGTATTCGGCAACGTTACACCGGCGTTAAGGGTGAGGAATGTGTCAGCATTCTGCGAGAGAGCGCCGATGTACGGCGAAGCAAGGTGGTACCGCAGGTATAAGTATTTATAGCCTGTCCTTGATATTGCTCAAAGCGAGCAGTACGAGGGCAGGCTTTTTTTGTTGACATGGGTGAAAATAAGCAGATGAGGTGACAAAATGTTGAATTTATCTTTGGAGCAGGTCATGCATTATGCAAAGGACTACAAGGCTGTGCCTGTGGCGAAGGAATGCCTGGCGGATATGCTGACGCCGCTGGCGTTTTTGGACAATGTAAGACGCAGCAGCCGCAACTACTTCCTTTTGGAAAGCATTGAGGGCGGTGAGCACTGGGCGCGCTATTCCTTTGTAGGCTATGATCCTGTGCTGCGTTTGAAAATAACCGACGGTAATGCGGAAATCATCAGCGGTGCTGCCGTGAAGTATCAGGAAAATGATCCCTTGGGCTGCATCCGCCATATTCTGGAGGAATACAAGGCACCGCAGATTGAAGGCCTGCCTAATTTTACCGGCGGTCTTGTTGGCACCTTTGGCTTTGATTTTATGCGCTACTGCGAGCCGGATATGCGTGTGAATAAAGAGCGCAAGGCGGAATTTGCCGATGTCGATTTGATGCTGTTCGATAAGCTGATTGCCTTTGACCATCTCAAGCAGAAGATTTTCCTGATTGTGAATGTCAAAACGGATAATGCTGCCATCAATTACGCTAAAGCAGAGCGTGAAATTGCGGCGATGGAGGAAATGCTGCTGCAGCCTGTGCAGCCGAAGAAGCCTGTAAAGGCTAAGCTGGGCGAGTTCACCAGCAACCAGAGCCGTGAGCAGTATAATAAGAATGTGCTGCGCTGTAAGGAATATATCAAAAACGGCGATGCCTTTCAGATTGTTTACGCGCAAAAATTCAGCGCAACCTATGACCAAAGCCTTTTCAGCGCTTACCGCTATTTGCGGACAACGAATCCGTCGCAGTACATGGTATTTTTACATAATGACGATATGGAAATCGCCGGCAGCTCGCCGGAAACGTTGGTGAAGGTGGTTGGCAAAAAGGTCATCAGCATGCCTATTGCCGGCACACGCCGTCGCGGACGTACGAGTGAGGAGGACTTGGCGCTGGAGCAGGAGCTTTTGGCAGATGCCAAGGAAATCGCGGAGCATAATATGCTGGTGGATTTGGGGCGCAACGATGTGGGCCGTGTCTGCGACTTTGGCAGCGTTAAGGTAAGCGATTACAAGGCGATTAAGCGCTTTTCGCACGTTATGCATATCACGAGCAAGGTTACAGGCCAACTGAGCGCCGATAAGGACGTACTTGACGCGCTGCGTGCGGTATTTCCGGCAGGCACGCTTAGCGGAGCGCCGAAGATTCGCGCCTGCGAGATTATTGACGAGCTGGAGCCGGAGCGCCGCGGTATTTACGGCGGTGGCATGGGCTATCTTGATTTTGGCGGCAACATGGATATCTGTATTACCATCCGCACTATGGTTAAAAAGAACGACAGGGTTTATATTCAGGCTGGCGGCGGTATCGTTGCGGATTCCGTGTTGGACAATGAATTTCAGGAAACCGTGAATAAGGCCGGCGCCTGCATGACAGCGCTGCGTATGACGGCAGAGGAGGAGTAAGGAATGATTTTGATTATAGATAACTACGATAGCTTTACTTTTAATCTGTATCAGCTGATTGGCGAAATCAATCCTGATATCAAGGTTGTGCGCAATGATAAGCTGACGATTGAGGATATCCGAGCTATGCAACCGGATCATATTATTATTTCGCCCGGTCCGGGCAATCCCAAGCAGGCAGGTATTTGTCTGGAGGTTATCCGCCAGCTGGCCGGTGAGTTCCCGATTTTAGGCGTCTGCCTAGGGCATCAGGCGATTGGTGAAGCCTTTGGCGGCAATGTGGTGCATGCGTCGGAGATTGTGCATGGTAAGGCGGATAAGGTGTATCTGGAGGCTGCAAGCCCCATCTTTAAGGATATGCCGAATGGCTTTGAGGCAGCGCGCTATCATTCGCTGATTGTGGAGCCGGAAAGCTTGCCGGAATGCCTGGAGGTTACGGCAAAAACAGCGAAGGATGAGATTATGGCGCTGCAGCATAAAACTCTACCGGTGTATGGCGTGCAGTTCCATCCGGAGTCGATTATGACGCCGCAGGGACGGACGATTTTGAAGAACTTTTTGAGCCTGTAAAGTAAAACGCAGAATGTACTGAGAAGATGAGTACATTCTGCGTTATTTACACACAAAAATACCCCGCAACCTGCATGGTTGCGGGGTTTCGTTCATGGTGATCCAGGAGGGATTCGAACCCCCGACCCACGGCTTAGAAGGCCGTTGCTCTATCCAACTGAGCTACTGAACCATATTAACTTGGAGCGGGCGATGGGAATCGAACCCACAACATCAGCTTGGAAGGCTGAGGTTTTACCACTAAACTACACCCGCATGGTCGGAGTGGCAGGATTCGAACCTGCGACACCCTGCTCCCAAGGCAGGTGCGCTACCAAACTGCGCTACACCCCGAATACAAAAAGTATTATACTATTTAATTAAACAGATGTCAAGAGAAAATATATACTTTGTTAATCATAAAGCAGAAGAAAAATATTTGAAATCATATTTTCCTTCTGCCTGAAAGATTGTTTATTTCAGCAGTTCTTCCTTAAGCTCGTAATATTCGCGTGAGAAATAGGGCGTAAGCTGTGCTTCGCGATGGTCATAGCCAAAGGCGCGTTTGGTGAGCGACAAAATCGGCGGTGCCTGAATGCGTTTGGCAACAGCAAAGCCGGCGAACAGCTTCCACCAGCGCTCCAAATCGGCAATCAGTGCAACAGCGTCGGGACAGGCTTCGTTAATCGCTTCCTGCGTACAGCCAAGCTCTGCGGCCAGCGTGCCTGCCTTGTACCAGCGCAGGATATCTGCCGGTGTAGTCTTGTGCCAGTTTTCGATAAAGGCACGCAGCAGATAATCGTGATAACCATACACCAACGGGTCACCGCCGTTGCCTACTGTCTGCGCATCCGAAAGCTCGGCGCTGGGGCGGATATTGAAGATAGCTTCGGGGATTACCTCACGTTTGTAAATTAATTCGTTCAGATAGCGTCCCAAAGCATATACCTGATGCTTCCAAAGGTCACCGATCATGGCCATAGCACCGCAGATATCGCCGTAGAAGGTGGCGTAGCCAATGGCCAGCTCTGCTTTATTGGAGTTACAGCTGAAGGCACCGCCGAAGGCTGCTGACGCAGCGGCGATGACACGTGCACCGCGGTCGCGGGCCTGGATATTTTCTTTAATCAGTCCGCTGAGCTGCAGATTGAAGCTGCTGCCGTCTGCCAGATGGGTGATAGGAGTTTCTTCCAGCTGCTTGACTGTCAGCTCATAGCTTTCGCTGATGGGCATTACGGCATAGTTTGCGCCCAATGCCTGCGCCAGCTGCTGCGCACTGTTGCGTGTGGCGGCAGAGTTGAAGCGTGAAGGCAAATTGAGCAGCAGCACGTTTTCCGGTCCCAAAATATCCGCATACATGACGGCGGTTACAGCGCTGTCGATACCGCCGGAAAGACCGACTGTCATGCGTTTGATGCCGCATTGCTGCAAGAATTTGGCGGTGCCGTAGCGCAGAGCGCGATACACGGATTCCGGTTCCTTTGGCAGCTCTGCCGGCGGACAGGTGGGGATGATGCAGTTTGCTTCTGTATCCCAAGTGAATTCCAAAAAGGTATCGGCATACATGGGCGCAGAGGTTACCAGACTGCCGTCACCGTTGTAGGCGGAAGTGCAGCCGTCATAGGTGAAGATGTTCTTGCCGTTGTTCTGAATGCCGACGTTGTTGCAGTAGATGAGCGGAATGCCTGCGGTGCGTGCCTGCGCACTGAAAAGGCGGTTGCGCTTACGGTTTTTGCCCAGCGTGTAGGGTGAGCAGGAAAGGTTGCATAAAAGCTGTGCTCCGTTGGCTGCCAACGTTTGCGGTACGTTAAGGTGATAGTTTTCCGTCCAGCCGTCCTCGCACAGCATGACGCCGATGCGCAGGCTGGTGCCTCGGATGACGATTTCCAAAGGCTGCAGTGCTTCGCTGACGCTTGCACCTTCTTCGGCGCAGAGCTTCTGCAGGCTGTAAAAATGACGGCAGTCGTCAAATTCGCGGTAGTTGGGCAGCGATGTCTTGATGAAGAAGCTGCGTCCCTGATAACCGCCGAGCAGCTTACTGTTTTGGCAGGCAAAGGCGGCGTTGTATTTGCGCACGCGTCCGTCCTCGTTGAGCTTGCCTGGTTCGGTGGCAATGCTGCCGAAGATTACGCAGATATTTTTAGTGGCAGTGACGATTTTTTCGGCATAATAGGCGCAGTCATCCAAAAAGGTCTGCTGCTCCCAAATGTCGCCGATAAGATAACCCGGCAGTGCCATTTCGGGCAGAAGCAGGATATCGGCCTCAAGGCTGCGTGCTTTTTCAATAGCGTCAATGATTTTCTTATAGTTTACATCAGGACGGCCGGGAGTAATTTCCAGCTGTCCGCAGATAATTTTAAGCTTCAATTTATTGTCCTCACAATTTTATTTGCATTTTACATTACTATAGTGCTATTATAACAGAGATGAAGTAATTTCTCTAGCTTAGAGGGGGTTTTTCCTGATGAAACATAACAAAAAAACTAATGCAGCCCGCCGTCTGGACGAGCTGAAGATAGAATACCGTATTATGGAATATCCGGTGGACGAGGAGCATCTGGATGCTGTGCATGTTGCCGCAGAGGTTGGCATGCCTGCATCACAGGTATTCAAAACACTGGTAGTACGCGGTGACAAGAACGGCATTATGTTTGCCGTAATTCCCGGTGACGGCGAGCTTGATTTAAAGGCGTTGGCCAGAGCCAGCGGCAATAAGCGTGCCGAGCTGGTGCATCTGAAGGAGGTATTGCCGCTCACAGGCTATATCCGCGGCGGCTGTTCACCCTTGGGCGCTAAAAAGAACTATCCTGTATATATGGATGAAACCAGCAATAACTGGCCGGAGATTGCAATCAGTGCCGGTCAGCGCGGTATGCAGATTATTGCAGCGCCTGCTGATTTGCAGCGTGCTACGGCTGCAACGGTGGCACCGCTGATTTTTGCAGAGTAACTCTTGTTCCTTCCTATAAAATATGCTATTATAGTCTTGATAACCTATTTGCACAATTGTGTTTGAAAGAAATACGACTGTGCTGGCTTGAAGGCGTATTATTAACGCTGACGGCAGTATGACGTCAAAATTTAAAGAAGAAAGTAGGTTGAATATATGTTATATGTTAGTACAAGAGGGAAAACTGATTTGTTTTCCGCTGCACACGCGATAACCCGTGGCTTGGCAGCGGATGGAGGATTGTTTGTACCGCAGAATATTCCTGCGATGCGTATGGTTGATATAAAGGCGATGGAGCGCAAGCCTTATACGGAGCGTGCTGTTGATGTTCTGCTGCAGTATCTTACTGATTTCAGCGAGGACGAGCTGCGCGAATGTGTAAATGCTGCCTACGCGCCGGAAAAATTCGGTGATAATCCTGTGCCTTTGGTACAGGTAAATGATAACACCGGTGTGCTGGAGCTGTGGCATGGCCCGACGTCTGCTTTTAAGGATATGGCACTGCAGCTTTTGCCGCATCTTTTGACACGTTCGATGCAAAAGACCGGTGAAACGAATAAGGTTGTTATTCTGGTTGCTACCTCCGGTGATACCGGCAAGGCTGCTTTGGAAGGCTTTGCTGATGTTCCGGGTACGCAGATTATCGTTTTCTACCCCAGCGAGGGTGTGAGTGATATCCAGAAGCAGCAGATGATTACCCAGGCAGGCAAAAACGTGAAGGTTTTCGGTATTGAGGGTAACTTTGATGATGCTCAGCGCGGTGTGAAGGAAATTTTCGGCAATACTGCGCTCAGTGATGAGCTGGCGAAGAAGGGATATACCTTCTCTTCTGCCAATTCTATTAACTGGGGCCGTCTGGTGCCGCAGATTGTTTACTACTTCAGCGCTTATGTAGATGTTGTGAAGGCAGGCAAGATTACTGCCGGTGACCCGATTAATTTTGTTGTTCCAACAGGCAACTTCGGTGATATTCTGGCAGGCTATTATGCTAAGCTGATGGGCTTGCCGATTGACAGACTGCTTTGTGCATCCAACAGCAATAACGTGCTGACTGATTTTATCAATACCGGTGTTTATGACAGACGCCGTGAGTTCTTTAAAACTGTTTCTCCTTCTATGGATATTCTTGTTTCCAGTAATCTGGAGCGCCTGCTTTACAGCGTGACGGAGCATGATGCTGCACGCGTAGCGGATTATATGAAGCGTTTGAATACCGAAGGTCATTACGAGATTGACAGCGAGGATCTGAAGCAGATTCAGAGCCAGTTCTTCGGTGCCTGGGTTGATGAGCTGGAAACGAAGGAGGCTATCGGCCGTATTTATAATGATTACCATTATCTGATGGATACGCATACTGCCGTTGCCTGGCGTGCGATGGAAAAATATCGCTTCCTGACCAGTGATGAGACTTACACCGTGGTGCTGTCTACCGCAAGTCCGTATAAATTTGCCGACAGCGTGCTGGCAGCGCTTGATGATGCTCAGCCGCAGGGCAGTAATCCTTTTGAGCTGCTGCAAAAGCTGCATGCCGATACCGGCGCGGAAATTCCGCCGCGTATGCTGGCGCTGGAGAACCTGCCTGTGCTGCATTCCGAGGTTATTCCTGCGGACAAGATGGAGCTGGCGGTTGTGAAGAACCTGGTGTAAGTGTGGCTTGATGTGAAGAATACTTGCATTGCGGGTATGTTTTCGCTATAATAAAACCGAAATTTAATATTTATATATGCAAGACTTAGTCTGCCGAACAGCGGACTAAGTCTTTGTCATAAAAGGAGGTATAAAGTGGACTCCAGGAGTGTACTTGAACAGGTGCGCAGCGGCAAGCTGTCGGTGGCTGAGGCGGAGAGTTATTTTAATCGCAAGGCGTATGAAAATTTAAATTATGCGCGTCTTGATACTTCGCGTGAGCAACGTACGGGCTTTGCGGAGGTGGTTTACTGCAGCGGTAAGCCTGACGCGTATTTGGCGGATATTTATAAGCGTCTTTTGGCGGAGCAGGGTGAGGTGTTCGGCACGCGGGCAACGACGGAGCAGTATGAGCTGGTGCGGCGGCAGCTGCCTGATATTGTTTATGATCCGGTGGCGCGGACGCTGAAGCAGGAGCGCCAGGATAAGGAGCGCTGCGGCTGCGTTGTTGTGTGTACTGCGGGTACTGCCGATATTCCTGTTGCGGAGGAGGCGGCGCAGACGGCGGAGTTTTTCGGGACGCATGTGGAGAGGCTTTACGATGTTGGCGTGAGCGGGATTCACCGTCTTTTGGATAAGGTGGATTTGCTGCAACAGGCGAATTGTGTGGTGACGGCTGCAGGTATGGAAGGAGCGCTGGCGAGCGTTATCGGCGGTCTTGTACGTAATCCGGTGATTGCGGTGCCGACTTCTGTCGGCTACGGTGCGAGCTTTCATGGGCTGAGTGCGCTGCTGACGATGATTAATTCCTGCGCTAACTGTGTTTCGGTTGTGAATATTGATAATGGCTATGGAGCGGGGATTATTGCGACGCAGATTAACAGGCTTGCGTGTAAGTGAGATCCAACCCTTCCGTCTGCTCGCTAAAGCTCGCATCCACCTTCCCTTTCAGGGAAGATATAAACTTTTATATGCTCCCTGCAAGGGAGCTGGCATCGCCGCAGGCGATGACTGAGGGTTGTCTTTAAATTTTTTTGAGGTAAAAAATATGCCAAAAGATACAGATTTAGAAATGCAGGCGGAAGCCAAGTTTGCTGTGCTGCAGCAGGAGCTGCGGCGTTTGGGCAGTGTGCTGGTTGCGTTCAGCGGTGGCGTTGATTCGACGTTTTTGCTGCAGGCGGCGCATTTGACTTTGGGCGATAAGGCGCTTGCGG